>Ga0207707_10000083_pt1 | contig 95462 bp, 77 predicted proteins | sample KBSC83BmetaG_FD_184336 | JGI IMG/M metagenome (GOLD analysis project Ga0207707, IMG submission 184336) | Corn rhizosphere microbial communities from Kellogg Biological Station, Michigan, USA - KBS C8-3B metaG (SPAdes) (version 2) | ecosystem: Host-associated > Plants > Roots > Rhizosphere ... | reverse complement strand
GTGGCGACCGCTGGCGGCGTGGACCATCGGAAAGGTCAGCGTTGCCTCGGTCACGAAATCGACCTCGAACCCGAGGTCGGAAGCGACGCGCGTGGTGGTTTCGCAACACTGCTCGGTGCGGATGCCAGTCACGACGACGCGACGAATGCCGCGATCGCGCAACCAGACTTCCAGCCCGGTGTCGGTAAACGCGTTGTGCACGCCCTTGCGGAAGGTCACCGCCACATTTTCTGGCATCCACTCAAGCGGCTGCACCAACCCCGCAGCAGGGCCGAACGGGCCATCGTTGCTTTCCTGGTGCAGGATGCGCACCACCGGCCAGTCGCGTTCCGCGGCAGCTTGCAGCACCCGCAGCGCGGCGGCGCGGAAAGCGGGTACGTCATCTTCGCGCCAATACGGGGCGCGCAGGAAGGATTGCTGGATGTCGACGGCGAGCACCGCGGTATCGGCAGACATGGACAAACTCCATCGGATCGGGAGGCGTCATTGTGGGCAGCCGGAATGCCGCCGGCGAGCACCAAACCGGACCGCATGCGGACGGATCGGGCCATGCGCGCCGGCGCGGGGCAGCCGCGCTCCCGCTTTGCGCCCGGGCGCGTCGGCGCTATGGTGGCGACTTGGCTCCCGCGAGAACCGGACCATGGCGCTGACGCCACCCTTCAACCTGCAACGCTGGATCGACGAACACCGCCACCTGCTGAAACCGCCGGTCGGCAACAAGTGCATCGTCGACGGCGACTTCATCATCATGATCGTCGGTGGGCCGAATTCGCGCAGCGACTATCACTGGGACGAAGGCCCCGAGTTTTTCTACCAGTTGGAGGGCGAGATGGTGTTGCGTGTGCAGGATGCCGGCCAGCGTCGCGATCTGCCGATCCGAGCCGGCGAGATGTTTTATCTCCCGCCGCGCACGCCGCACTCGCCGCAGCGGATGCCCGATTCGATCGGACTGGTGATCGAGCGGCGCCGCCTGCCGCACGAAAAGGACGGCCTGCTGTGGTTCTGCGAGCAATGCAACCGCAAGCTCTACGAGGAATACTTCATCCTCGGCAGCATCGAAAAGGATTTTCCGCCGGTGTTCGAGCGTTACTACGGTTCGCTGGAAGCGCGCACCTGCAAACACTGCGGCCACATCGACCAGCCGCCGGCGAAATGACGATTGCTTTCGCGGAAAACCAGGCATGCCGGGGGCGGGGATCGAACCCGCATGGCCGCGAGGCCGAGGGATTTTAAGTCCCTTGCGTCTACCAGTTTCGCCACCCCGGCGCGATGCACGTGCTGGATCACACGGACGTCATATAGTAGCCGTGCCCGCGAATCGGCAATGCGGGCGCGCCGGGTGTCTTTCCGGCCACTCATGAAAAAACCGCACCGGGCTCCCTGCCCGGTGCGGATGTCGTGGCTGTTGGCGATCGCAGCGTCCTGCTTGCGATGACCGTCGGTCACTGGCCGCTGAGTGCGCTGGCCGCCGCATCGACCTTGAAACTGCCGAGGCCCGTGGCCCAATCCCAACCCAGCTTGGCGGAATACCCGTGGTTGTTGCCGGAAATCACGTCGTGCAACACGCTGGCCGGCAGGGTGTACAGGTATGGCGCCGCGAAACCGAGACCCGGGTTGGTCTGCAGGATGCGGGCCCAGGCGCCCGCGAACAAGGGTGCGGAGAGGCTGGTGCCACCGACCTGGTAATAGTTGCCATCGTTCAGGACGACTGCGCCCGAGCTTGGGTTGCCATCGAACGCCACGTCGGGTCCGCGTGCGCCTGCAAACGTGCCGTACGTCAGGCCCGCTTGCCAAGGTTGGGCTGCTTCCGCGGAGCTCGGGCTGCCCCCCGAATCGAGCCACACGTTTTCGTTGGCCCATCCGTTCGCGGAAACCAGCAAGGTGGTGCCGCTGGCTGCGACTACCCATGGCGAACTGGCCGGGTAGCTGGCCGAGTTGCGGGGGTTCCCGAATCCGCACTCGTCCGCACCGAAGTCGCCAGTCGAAACCGAGAAGGTCTGGCCTTGCGCGGCCCCGATCTGGAACAGGGCATCATCCGCCTGCATCGAACCATCGCCGCCCTGGTTGGCATCCTGATAACGCTCGCATTCGCCGAACGAGGCATTGATCACCCGGGGCAGCGGCTCGCCGACCGTCGGGTTCACGATTTCGTTCAAGGCGTCGGTGACCGTGGTGTTGTAAGCACCGTAGGCAGCGTAGAAGGTCATGCTCTTCACGCCGCCGGTCATGCCGAGGATGATCTGGCTGTCCATGTCCCATTCGATCGAACCCTGGTCGACGTTGCCATTGCAGGCGGGATCGCCGATCGAGGTGCCGCCCAGGCCCTCGGCGGTGTCGGGGTCGATGCCGTTGATGTCGGTGCACACGACGTGCGTGTCGACTGGCTGCAGGCCATTGGCCGTGATGAAGGTGTCGAGGTCGTCGATGGTCTGCGCCATGCTGCCCCAGCCCCACACCGCGACGGCGACATCGGATGCCGGAGGCAGGTCCGACGCGTTGTAGATGTCCGCGAATTCCTGCGGGAAGTGGGCGCCGATGCGGAAGCCGACATGCGTTTTCAGCGTGTGCGCCTTGTGCACGGTCTGCAAGCCCAGCACCGCCTGCACCGTATCCTGCAGGGCAGCCGGGATGCGGATAGGTGAATTGTTGGCGAAGGCCGCGCGACCATCATGGGTGCGCACGTTCACCAGCGAAGTCTTGAACGCGGACTGCACCACGGCGGCGGTACCGGTCGCATTCACGATCATCCGGTTGGACGATACGCTGACGTTGCTGAAGCCCGCGCCCTTGAGATAATCCGCCACGGCCTCGGCCTGGGCGGCGGTAGGCAGGTGACCTTGCAGTTGCGCGGGGGTCATCACTTGCCGTGTCGGCATGGACAGCGAACGACTCCTTGCGAGGAACGCCCGCATCTGCGCCTCGTCACGCAGTTTCAGAACCACCGAAACGCGGATGGGCTGGTTGAGCGGCGTGGCACTCTGGACGACATCGTCCTGACCGAGCTGTGTCGCCCTGGTGAGCACGCTGAATTGCACTGCGGCCGGCGCGGCGGCGACCGCCGTACCCGCGACGCCCAAGGCGCCGGCCACGATGAAAGCAAGAATCCGACGATTCAAACGGGCATGGTTCTCGAACATGGTTGAATCTCCCTGCAGTGTGAGAAGAACATCGGAATCGACGCATCGTCCGCTGCCATGCGATCGACATCATCAAATCCGCTTGTCTTTATCCAGTCACCTCCTCTTCGCACCCATGCTGCACCATCAATCCGGATTGATGGGTCTTCGTTGGCAGCAGAACGGCCCAAGATGATATTCCTCTCAGCAGCCATCTGCGCGCACCCAACGCACCGGCGTGAGCCCGCGCCCATGCGGACCGAGGCGCCCCTCTTTGTCGCGACCGTGTCACACCAGCCGACACCGTGGCCTTGTGGCGGCATGACCTCCGCGCCACCGGATCGTGGGCAGCAAATAGGCATTCGCGGGCTTCTGGCGGTCGGACTGCGCGCGCCCGGAACATGCGCGAATCCAGTGATCGCAGCCCGGAACCCTGCAACGCATCTGGAGGCCAGGGTCGGAATCGAACCGGCGTACGCGGATTTGCAGTCCGCTGCATGACCACTCTGCCACCTGGCCGGTGACCGGAACGGCCCGGCCGCGCGTGCGTGGGCTTGTTCCAACCGGAGCCGCCTTGCGCGGCCCCGAAACGACAGACCCCGGCATGGCCGGGGTCTCGAAAACCTGGAGCGGGAAACGAGACTCGAACTCGCGACCCCGACCTTGGCAAGGTCGTGCTCTACCAACTGAGCTATTCCCGCGCGAGCCGGCAATGATACGTTGCGCCGCAATCCGGTTCAAGCCTTTGGCTCCGATAGACGCCGGCCCGGCCGGAACCAGGAACCCGCCAGGGAAATTGCCCAGAAAACAATACCCTCTCCCCCGCGCCGACGTATCGCGATGGACTGGTATGCTGCGAGCGGCCAGAACGGCCGAGGATTGCGCCGTGCGTCACGAGCAGGGTCGCGCGCCAGCGGGTTACCGGTTCCCAGAAACCAGTTGGGGGATCGTGCTTGCCACCCGCGCCTCCGCGGATGCGGGCCGCGCACTCGAAGTGCTTTGCCGTCGCTACTGGCCGCCGGTTTACGCCAGCCTTCGCCGAAAGGGATTCGAACCCGCTACCGCCGAAGACCTGACGCAGGGTTTCTTCCTCCATCTGATCGAGCACGGCATCGTGGCGCGGGCGGATCCGCGACGCGGACGGTTTCGTTCGTTCCTGTTCGGTGCCTTGCGCTGGTTTCTCGCCAATGATCGCGAGCGGGCCCAGGCTTTGAAGCGGGGTGGCGATTCCGTTTTCGTCCCGATCGACATCGCGGAGACCGAGGCAAGCATGCATTTCGATGCCCGGAACCATGTGCCGTTCGAGCTGCAATTCGATCAACAGTGGGCCCGCATCGTCGTGAAGAACGCGCTCGATGCACTCGGTACGGAATACGCCCGACAGGGAATGACTCTCGAATACGAAACCCTGCGGCCATGCCTGGATCCCGGGGCCGAGGCGCCCGCTTATGCCACGCTGGCAAAGCGCCTGGACCGGAGTGAAGGTGCGGTCAAGGTCGCCGTGCACCGGCTGCGGAGGCGCTTTCGCGACGCGCTTCGTGGAGAGATCGGTTGCACGGTTGCGACCGCGGGGGACATCGAGGACGAACTGACCCATCTGCGCAACGTGCTTGCCGTCAGTCCGACGATTGGATCGTCATGAACACCGCGCCGGTCGATGCCCCGCGCTGCCCCGCTTGCGGCAACTTGCGCGATCCATCGCTGCCGGACGCACTCTGCGCACGCTGTCTGCTCGATGCCGCGCTTTCGTCGGAGAAGACCGAGGAGATCTCCCCCGACGACGAATATCCGGCCAGCACATTCGCCAGGCGCAGGATCGGACGTTACTGGCTGACCGGAGAAATCGCGCGCGGCGGCGCCGGCATCGTCTATCGCGCATGGCAGGACGATCTCGGCCGCGAGGTCGCCTTGAAAATGCTGACCCAGGAGCGGCTGGAAACGAAAGAGGCACGCGAGCGGTTCCGCCGCGAAGCGGAGTTGATGGCAGGACTGGATCATCCCGGCATCCTGCCCGTCCACGAAGTCGGTGAACACGAAGGTCTGCCGTACTACAGCATGAAACTGGCGGAGGGCGGCAATCTCGCGCAGCGCATTGCTGCGCTGCACAGGCGCCATCGCGAGATTGCGGAACTGCTGGCATCGATCGCGCGTGCAGTCGCCTACGGCCACGAACGCGGCGTGCTGCATCGTGACCTGAAGCCTTCGAACATCGTGATCGACGCGGCCGGCCGATGCCTGCTGACCGATTTCGGGCTGGCGCGGCGCATGCGGGTGGACAGCACACTGACCGGCGTCGACGCACTGGTCGGCACGCCGCGTTATGTCGCGCCGGAAGTGCTCACCACCGCCGGCGCAAACCTCACCGCCGCCGCCGACGTGTATGGACTCGGCGCGATCCTCTACGAACTGCTGACCGGCCAGGCGCCGTTCGCGGAATTGACGCCGCTGCAGATCCTGCAGCAGGTCGCGACGCGGCGACCGACCGCGCCGCGCCGCATCGACCCGAAGATTCCCGCCGAACTCGAAACGATCTGTTTGCGCTGCCTGGAAAAGCGTCCCGGCGACCGCTATCCCTCGGCTGCGGTGTTCGCCGAGGCACTGGAACAATGGCAACGCGGCTCTCCATCGCGCCTGGGCCGCCGCCTGCAAGTGCTGACCCAAAGCGCCCTGCCTTCCCGGCGGCGTGCATGGGCGTGGGGCACCCTGGTGTCGCTGATCGTCGTGGCCGTTGCGGCGGCGCTGCTGTTCGGACACTACGCGGAATACTGGTCGACGCCCGACCCCCGCATCGCCACGCGCACGCTCGCCGTGCTGCCGGCGGACCTGCCGCATCCGTCACCCGCCGAACTCGCCGCCGCGCGTGCACTCTCCGACAAGCTGCAAGGCATACGCGCGCTAAATGTGCTGCCGTTCGACGCCGTGCTGAGACAAGCGCAGGAAAGGGATTTCCCGCAAAGCGCCGTGCAGCGCGGCGGGAAACTCGGCGCATTCGTGCAGGTGAAGGTACGCGCCGGAGGCGCTGGCCCATTCCTGCGCGTGCGGGCGGTGGACGGGTTGCGCCAGGAAATCCTCTGGCAAGGCTCCGCGGCAAACGTCGGCGATCTCGTCGAACGGCTGCGTCCCGTGCTGGAAAGCAGGCGCCGGCATCCGCCGCCCGAAGCGCAGGTGCCGCGCGAGGCGCTGGCTGCGGACCTGCGCGGCATCGAGTTTTTTCTCCGCTTCGAGTCGAGAACCAACGACGCTGCGATCGAAGCCTTCCAGCAGGCGATCGCGGCAGACCCGAAATTCGCACTGGCGCACGCGGATCTCTCCGCGGCCTACACCCAGCGGGCCAAGCGTTTCGGTGGCGCCGCGTTGTGGAACGACACGGCCATCCAGGAGGCCGAGCGCGCCATCAATCTCGATCCTTCCCTGGCTGCCGGCTGGGACAGCCTTGCACTCGCCTACTACTACCGCGGCTGGTCGAAACGCGCGACCGCCACCTACCGGCGCGCCGGCGCATTGGGAGCGCCGGCAGACCGCATGCTCGCGCTGCTCGCCTACGGAAGCGGCCATTTCGACGAGAGCTTTCGCTTGATTCGTCAGGATCAGGAGTTTTCTGCGCGCGGCGCGGACGGGTTCTACTGGATCGCCCAGCCTTTGATCGCTGCGGGCGAGATCGATGCGGGCGAACGCTGGATGCGCACCGCGATCGCGGCCGAAGACGACGCCGACAAGCGGCAGTTGATGGAGGCAGAGATCGCGCGCTATCGCGGCGATTTCACCCGTTGCCGAAAACTGGCCGAACCGCTGGATCCGGACCTGGTTTCCGGCGGCACCGCCTCGGCGAATGACTACGCGCGCATCTGCGCCGAGCAGCAGCACGATTGGGCCGGCGCGCTGGCGTTGCTGCAACACGAGATCCGCCACTACGCGCAAGGGACCGGCGATCTTTATCTCGATGATCCATTACTGGAGCAGGCGGTCCTGTTTCGGCAACTCGGCCGGAATCCGGAAGCCGCTCCGTTGATTGCCGCGGCCAGGCGCAAGGAGCAGGCCGCGATCGACGGCGGCCAGGAGCACTTCGGTCCCTATCTGCGCATGGCAGCGATCCTGCGCCTGGAGGGTGATCGGGACGGCGCATATCGCATGCTCGACACGGCGACCGCGCATGGCTTGACCAGCAACACCCGCACCGACGGCTATTACGAATTCATTCCATTCCACGGCGATGCGCGTTTCGCAGCGTGGCAAAAGGCCTCGCGCCTCGAGGTGGCGGCGAGCCGCCAGCACATCGAGGCGATGCTGAAACAGCCGGACTACCAGGCGTTCGCCAAGGAGGTCGAAAAGCAGAATCTGTAACCCGGGCACCTCCGACTCCGGATGAAGGTACGAGGGACGCACGCCGCTCCCTCACCCCATCCCAAGGGAGGAGCCGACATGTTCCGCTTCCATCGTCTCGCCGCTGCGCTGGCGGCATTGCTTGTTGCGTCGTTCGCGGCCCCCAACGCCGCGCCGGCAACGCCATTGAGTCGACAGCATCAGCCGGGTTACCGGAGTACACAGGAGGGCATGGCACGGCCACATGGCGCCGCCACGCGTCCGCGCGTCGCCTCAATTCCCGCGACCGTGCCAGCGGGCTACCCGCGCTATCGGCTGATCGACCTCGGCACGCTCGGCGGACCGGAGAGCAACACGATGTACCCGGCCCGCACCCTCAACGGCAGCGGGGTGACCATCGCCAATTCCCAAACCGCGGTACCCGAGCCAAACTGCTTTCTCGACTGCTACGTCGATCACGCGTTCCTGCGACGCCCGAATGGCCGAATCGTCGAGCTGCCTTTTCCCGCCGGCATAGACCCGGCTGTCAATACGAGCCTCGCCGCTGACATCGCGGCCAGCGGTCAACTTGGAGGATTCATCACCAATGGCCTGATGGATCCGCTGACCGGCTTCCCACAACTGCGTCCCGTGGTCTGGGGAGCTTTTGGCGGAGTATGGGACCTGGGGACCTTCGGCGGGAATTCCGGGGCGGTGAACATGGTCGACAGTTGGGGCAATGCGGTGGGAGTCGCTCTCAACACGATACCGGAAGACCCGGATCTCGCGAATTTCATGAACGGTTTCATCCCTGCAGCGACACAAGCGCGGGCATTTCTCTGGAAGGGAGGAAAACTCCGGGACCTGGGAACGCTGGGTGGCAACGACGCGGCAGCCTTTGCAATCAACGAATCCGGCCTGGTGTATGGAATCTCGTACACCGACGCGGTCGTCCACGATTCCACGGGACTCCCCACCACGCACGCATTTCTGTGGAGGAATGGTTCGATGCGCGATCTGGGGACCCTGGGCGGCACCGTGGTCACCTCGGGAAGTCTTTCCCAAGGGCCGTGGGGGCAGGTGCTCAACGAGCGCGGCCAGGCCATTGGCACTTCCATGCTGGCGGGCGACGAGAGCTGGCACGCCTTCCTCTGGGAAAACGGAAAGATGGTCGATCTCGGCACCCTCGGCGGCGAATCTTCGGAGTCGCTGGCGATCAACGAACAAGGCTGGATCGTGGGCCGCTCGGATTACTCGCCGGATAGTCCCGACCATCACGCGGTGTTGTGGTTCGGCAGGAAAGGCAAGCAGGATCTCGGCGTGGTCGCGCCTTGCCATAACTCCACCGCCACCGCGGTGAACTCGCGCGGCTTCGTCGTCGGCGGGCTTGGCGGTTGCACGGATGACCCCGGCGATCTCGGCTTCTCCAGCGCGTTCGTGTGGCGCCCGGGCAGACGGATGGCGGACCTCAACAGCCTGGTCATCGCGGGTTCGAACATGCACATCGAGTTCGCAACCGGCATCAACGACAGAGGCGAGATCGCGGCGAATGCCTATCTCCCAACGGGTGAGATCCACGGCATCCTGCTCGTGCCCGTGACGAAGTGACGAACGCGCGGCCGGAACCGCGTGGGCAGCACGGGCCGTCCGACAAGCCGCGGTCGCGCAATGCGGCCGTGGCATCGGCCTTGTCTCAAGGTCAGGAACCGGTGCCCTCGCCCGGCATCCGGCCGTCGCGCAACACCGGCCACGCAGCCCGCATGTAGGCCAGCCCGGACCAGATCGTCAGGATCGCGGCGACCACCAGCAGCACCTCGCCGACGTACCAGCCACGCAAGAACGTAGCGTCCTTGTCGCGCTCCCACAGCAGGATCAGGATGGCGACGATCTGCATCACCGTCTTGAATTTGCCGATCCATTGCACTTTGACGCGACCGCGTTCGCCGACGAACGCCATCCATTCGCGCAGTGCGGAAACGGTGATCTCGCGCCCGACGATCACGGCGCTGGTCACCGCCAGCAGCCACGTGGGATGGCTCTGCACCAGCAGGAACAGCGCGACCGCCATCATCAATTTGTCGGCGACAGGATCGAGGAACGCGCCGAATGCCGATTCCATGTGCCAGCGCCGCGCGATCCAGCCATCCAGCCAGTCGGTGAGCGACGCCAACGCGAACACGGCGACCGCGGCGATGTTGGCGAATCGCAATGGCACGGACGGGATCGCGTCGTGCGAATAGAACGCCACCACCATTACCGGCAGCAGCAGCACGCGGAACAGCGTCATCCAGGTCGGCAGGTTGATGCGCAACGGTTTTGCTCCGAACGAACAGCATCAGTGTCGCACACACGCGACGGGACGTCAGGCGAGTCGCGGGGAACGACGACGATTCGTGGTTTGAAAAGAGGTTTCCTAGTGCAGGAACGCGTGGATGCGCTCGGCCAGTTCGCGATTGATGCCACGGATCCGGCACAGCTCCTCGACGCCGGCCGCCATCACGCCCGCATGGCCTCCGAAAGCCTTCAGCAATGCCGAACGACGGGCCGCGCCGATGCCGGGCACGTCTTCCAGAACGCCTCGTTCGCGCGCCTTCTCGCGGCGCTTGCGGTGGCCGGTGATCGCGAAACGATGGGCTTCGTCGCGCACGGCATCGATCAGGTGCAGGGCCGGCGAATCGGGACCGGGTTCGAGTTCGCGTCCGCTGTCGCCCAGCACCAGGGTTTCCTCGCCCTCGCGGCGCGACGGGCCCTTGGCCACGCCCACGACTTCTATGCCGAAGATCCCCAGATCTTGCAACACCGAAAGCGCCTGCGCCACCTGACCCTTGCCGCCATCGATCAGCAGCACATCGGGTGCTTCACCCTCGCCGCGCGCCAACGCCTTGAACCGCCGTTCCAGCGCCTGCCGCATCGCCGCGTAATCGTCGCCGCCGGTGATGCCGCGGATATTGAAGCGCCGGTAATGCTGCTTTTGCGGGCCTTCGGGGCCGAACACCACGCACGACGCCACGGTTTCCTCGCCCATGGTGTGGCTGATGTCGAAACACTCGAGACGTTGCGGCGTTTCGCCGAGCTGCAGCAAATCGCGCAGCGCCTCGAAGCGGGTGTGCAGGGTCTGGCGGCTCGTCAGCCGTGCCAGCAGCGCGGCTTCGGCATTGCGCGCGGCCATTTCCACGAAGCGCGCGCGCTCGCCGCGCACGCGCCATTTCAGCGCGATCTCGTGTTCGCGCTGCGCGGACAGCATCTCCGAGAGTGCCTGCGCATCCGCGGGTTCCCGATCGCACACCACTTCCGCGGGTGCCGGCTGGTCGAGGTAGTACTGCGCGAGGAACTGGCCGAGCACGTCTTCCGGTGCGGAATCGAACGCCAGTTTCGGAAAGTGCGCGCGCGAACCCAGGCTGATGCCATTCCGGAAAAACAGTACCGACACGCAGGCGACGCCATCCTCGACGCGGCACGCGAACACGTCCATGTCGGCTGTGGCGCCATGCACGTAATGCTGCGCCTGCAGGCCGCGCAGGGTCGCGATCTGGTCACGCAGGCGCGCGGCGCGCTCGTAATCCTGGCTCGCGCTGGCGGCATCCATCCTGGTCGCAAGCTCGCCCAGCACCGCATCGCTGCGGCCTTCCAGGAACATCACCGCGTGGCGCACGTCCTCGGCGTATTCTTCCGGATCGATGAGGGCCACACATGGCGCGCTGCAACGCCCGATCTGGTACAGCAGGCACGGGCGCGAACGGTTGCGGAAATAACTGTTCTCGCAGGTGCGGACCTTGAACAACTTCTGCATCAGCGCCAGGCTTTCGCGCACCGCATGGGCGCTCGGGTATGGCCCGAAGTAGCGGCCCTTCTCGCGCTTGGCGCCGCGGTGGAACACGATGCGCGGGAACGGATCGTCCGACACGAAGATGTACGGATAGCTCTTGTCGTCGCGCAACATGATGTTGTAGCGCGGCTTCAGGGACTTGATCAGTTGCGCTTCCAGCAGCAGCGCCTCGCCCTCGGTGCGCGTCAGCGTCACCTCGATCCGCGCGATCTGCGAAACCATCGACGCGATGCGCGGCTCCAGGTTCGGCTTCAGGAAATAGTTGCCGACGCGCTTCTTGAGGTTGCGCGCCTTGCCCACGTACAGCAACGCGTCGCCCGCATCGAACATGCGGTACACGCCGGGCGAAGTGGTGAGGGTGCGGACGAAGGCCTTGCCGTCGAAGGCCGTTGCATCGGACTGCATGGCGGTATTGTAGCCGCGCCGTCGCAACGCCTGGCGCCGTCACCGATGCACGGAAACGGCGCCCTTCGTGGGTTGGCGCTGACGCAGTGAAGCCCAACTGAAGATGCTGGGCTTCCCGGATGAAACCCGGTCAGCCGAACCTACGGCGGATGGACCGCGCACCTCCGGTCACACCGGCCGCGTCGGCAGGATTGCCGATGCGACACGTCGCCGCGAGGTCACTCGTCCACCGCGACCCGCTCGCAGGTACCGCGTGCGGGATCGATGCGCAGGATCGCGTGATCGTTGCGGTCGGCCACCCACAGCGCACCCGCCGCGAACGACATGCCCTGCGGTTCGTGCAGCGGATAATCCGTTTGCAGCGTCGCGACTTCGCCGCTGTACGGATCGAGCACACACAAGCGGTCGTTGCAGGTGTCGGCGAAATACACGCGACTTTCGTCGACGGCGATTCCCGATGGATAGGCAAGCCGCGCCTTGCGGCCCGCGCCGTCGTGCCGTCCCGGCTCCCACGGCGAGGAACCGACCAGGGTGGTGAGTGCGAGGTCCGCGAAACGCAGGCGGCGGATCGCGTTGCCACCCGCATCGGCGATCAGCAATTGTCCGGGCATCGAGGCGAGGGCCAGCGGCTGCGACAATGATGACTGCCCGCCGATGCCGTCGCGCACGTCGCTGCGGCCATCACCTGCAATGGTTTCGACGCGCTGGTGGTGGAGGTCGGCGCGCAGGATCTGGTGCTGGCCCGACGCCGCCACGTACAGCATCGCGCCCTCGACCGCGACGGCATTCGGCGCGTTGATCGTGACGCGCAAGCCGCCGCCCTGTTCCTCGACGTTGCTGTAGGCCGGGCGCCCCGACCCGAGTACCGTTTCAACCTCGCCCGGGTCCAGCCGCACCCGCCGCACGCAATGGTTGCCGGCGTCGGCAACGTAAAGCGTGTCGTTGTCGATCGCCAGCCCTTGCGGGAGCTGGAATCCGCACGCGGCCAACTGGCCGTCCCAATTGCCCGGCGTGCCCGAGCCGAATTGCCGCAGCACGCGTCCATCATGGCTGCATTCGAGGATGCGGTGATGCCCGGAGTCGCTGACGAACAGGCGCGTACGCGTGGCCAATGCGTGCGCGGGAAACGCGAGCGGGCTCGCCGGTTCGGCGCGCACGTCGCGCAGCGGCGCCGGCAACGGTGGAGGCATCGCCGAACTTTCCGCGTGCATTTCGTCGCGCAACTGGATGATCGCGTCCTCGATTTCCTGGGTGCGGCCTTCGCCCACCAGGCGTGCAGCGAGGCCGCCGTTCGCGTCGACCAGCAAGGTGGTCGGCCAGGCTGGAATGGAAAACCGTTTCCAGGCCAGCCACTCGCCGTCATTCGCGACAGGCGCGCGCAGGCGGTTGCGATGGGCCGCCTTCAGCACCGCGGCATCGGTTTGCTGCGATACGAAACGGGGCGTATGCACACACACCGCCACGAACGCGCCCGGCATTTTCTTTTCGAGCTGGCGCAATTCCCCCAGCATGTTGGCGCTGCTGACGCTGCTTGCGTTCCAGAACAGCACCAGCACGATCTGTCCACGCCAATCGGTCAACCGCAACCGCTCGCGGCGATTGACCCAGCGCAGCGCATCGGGAAATTCGGGCAGCACCGGACGCGAAACCGGGCGCGTCGCATCGAAAGGAATGTCGCCGACGTTCACCGCGACACCTCGCCCGCACGCAGGCGTTCGCCGAGTCCGTCCACGCCGCGCCGGATCAAGCCGAGCACCGCGTCGAAATCATCCGGCGTGCCGGTGTACGGATCGGGCACGTCGCCATCATCGGTTGAAAACCGCGGCGCCAGGCCCGCCGCGACCAGAAAGCGCTCGGGCGCCGGCATCTCGTCGGGCACGCGCCTGCGCAATTCGTCCAGCGTGGCACGATCCACCGCCAGCACCGTCGCGAAGCGCCCGAAATCATCTTCGTGGAATTGCCGCGCGCGATGCGGCGACAGGTCGAATCCGTGCGCGCGCGCCGCGGCGACGGCGCGCGGATCGGCGCCCTGCCCGACGTGCCAGTTGCCGAGCCCGCGCGAGGCCACGGGAATCTGCAGGCCAAGCTTTTCGAATTCAGTGCGCGCCACGTATTCGGCCGTCGGCGAACGGCAGATGTTGCCGAGGCAGACGAACAACACGCCGGCGGGCGGCCGGATCATGGCCGCCCCTTCATGGCAGCCAACGCGTACTCGGCGCGCGCCAGATCTTCTTCGGTGTCGACGCCCGGCGGGAAGGGTTCCGGCGTCGTGCGTACCGCGATCGCAAAACCGTGTTCCAGCGCGCGCAACTGCTCCAGCGATTCCGCGCGTTCCAGTGGCATGCGCGCCAGCGCCGCGAAAGCCTTCAGGAACTTCGCGCGATAGCCGTAGATGCCGATGTGGCGCAGCACGGTCATGCCCAAGGGGACACGCGTGCGGTCACGCGCCAGCGCGTCGCGCGCCCACGGCACCGGGGCGCGCGAGAAATACAGCGCATGGCCGCGTGCATCGCAAACGACCTTGACGGTGTTCGGGTCGAACCATTGTTCGGCCAGCTCGACCGGCGTCGCGAGCGTCGCCATCGGCGCCGCATCCTCGCGCAGCGCCTCGGCGACCGCACGGATGCCTGCGGCCGGGGCGAATGGTTCGTCGCCCTGCAGGTTCACGATCCGCGCGTCGTCCGGCCAGCCGAGCGTTTCGGCGCATTCGGCGAGGCGATCGCTGCCGCTCGCATGGTCGGCGCGCGTCATGCACACCTCGATGTCGCGGCCGTCCAGCGCCTCCGCGATGCGCACATCATCAGTGGCGACCACCACGCGCGCCGCGCCCGCTGCGCGCGCGCGCCGGGCCACGTGCACGATCAACGGCTCGCCGCCCAGCAGTCGCAACGGCTTGCCCGGCAAGCGGGTCGAGCCGTGGCGCGCGGGAATCGCGACGATGAAATCCTGCCCGACGTTCACGCAGTCGCTTGTCCGGCGGCACGTGCCGGGTTCGGCCGCGGCCTGTGCACGAGTTCGCCGCCGCAGTTGGGACACACGTGCTGCATCGAGTCGGCGCAGCGGGGGCAGAAGGTGCACTCGAATACGCAAATCCAGGCTTCGCCGTCAGGCGTCACCTGCGCGTGGCAGTGCTCGCATTCGCCGCGCATCTGTAGCGCCATGTCTTCTCCTGATTTCAGGGCATTTCGCCGGTTCCGTCGCGTTCAAGGGTAACGCGAAAACACGCCGGCCCCAGCGCCTCGGTATCAGCGGTGCGCCAAGTGGCGACAGACGCGTGCGAGTTCCAATCGGACGCGCGCGCCGGCAGCACCACTTCCGCGGCGACGATGTTGCGGGCCAGCCCGCTGGTCACCAGCACGGATAGATTGTCGACCTCGCGGCCGTTCATCAGTTCAACGGCGCGCAGCGGCGCCAGCGTTTCGCCTTCCGCCGTGACCGGGCGCAGGCCCGCCGCGCGGGCCTCGCGCCGCAGCAGTTCCACGCCCAGCAATTCGCTTTGGCCGTCGTGTCGCAGCCAACGGATCACGCCGACCATCCAGTCGCGATCGTCCTCGTCGTCCACCGGCGACAGACCGATCACTTCGCCGATGCGCATCCGCAGGCCTTCCCCGCCGTGCAACCGCATCCGGTAGCCGCCGCCGCTCTGGTCCAGCACGTCGGCGCGAAAAACCTGCGGTCGCGAGGCGTCGGCCGAAGCCAGCCATGCCGAAGCCAGCTCGTGGGCACCGACCATGATCGCATCGCCATGGACGCGCCGCACGAAGGTTCCGAAATCGAGGTTGCCGGCCAGCGCGTAGTGCAGTGCGCGCATGCCGACCACCACGTCCAGCGCATGCTTCGCCGTCAGCCGCACGTGACTGCGCGGCGCGGGACCCCACGCCATGCGCAGGCGATCGAGGAAGTGCACGCTGGTGGTCACCACGCCGCCGCCGGGCCGCGGCAGGTCGATCGCATCGATGCCCGCGGGCAACAAGGCACTGCGTTCGAACATCCGCTCGACTGGTGAGACGTCGACGGCCAGCACACCGGACTCGGTGGACAGGCGCTCCTCCGCGATGTAGCCCGGGCCGGCGTCGCTGTCGGTGTCGACGCCGATGCCTTCGCCGCCGGCGCGCGCGAGCGTACATTCGCTGGCAACGCAACGGATCACCTGCCGCGCTTCCTGAAGTTCGCGCGCGGAAAAACGATACGGGTTGCTGGTGGCCAGCAGCAGCAACTGCGCGTAGGCCGTTCGCGCGGTCAGCGGCACCTCGCTGCCAAACGCGTCTTCGACCGGCTGGTCGGCCAGCGCGAGTTCGCCTGCGAAGGCGTGCAACGCGTGGACCCGCCGCCACACGCCCGCCGGCGGGGATTGGTATTGGCGGTACGACCACGTCAGCACCCGATCGGCGTGGGTCAGCGCGCGCACCACCGCCGTGGCCGCGAACTTGCCCTTGAACATCGGCACCTTGCCGGCTGGCGCGCAGAGTTCGTGCAGGCCCACGGCGTAGCCGCCCAGCATCATCCATTCGACGCGTTGCGCGGCGGCCGCCCACTCGGCCGCGGCCGCGGGCAATGGATGCGGCTCGGCACTGAGTTGGCGCTCGATCCCGCCGCACAGGCTTTCCACCGGCGCACGCAGGTGCTCCAGCGCGGCGATCCGTTCGGCGCCCGACCAGGTCGTCGCCAGCATGCCGTCGAGAAGCTGGCCGACCTCGTGGATCGCCTGCGCGGGGTTGGCCAGCGGCAGCGCCGCGACGGCTTCGCGAATCGATTTTTCGCCTGTCCGTTGCGAACGTCCCGGCGGCAGGCGCGCCGGCAAATCTTCAATCAAGCGCTGGTAGTTATCCATCGCGGCTTCGAACCCCCTGTGGTTTCGGCCCGACACTTGGCGTCGAAACTCTCCCATTCTAGCCTTGAACCGGACAGCGAGGCCGCCGAACATGGGCCCTGTGAAATCAGTCATGCACGGCTCGCGCCAACCCTCGCCCGCGTCGTTCCGTCCGCTGGCGGAGCAGGCCTTGTCGCGCGCGGCGGGCGCCCCGCTCTCCACCGGCAACCGGGTGGACCTGCTGATCGACGCGCGCGCCAATTTCGACGCGTGGCTCGAAGCCATCCGAAGTGCGCGCCACAACATATTGTTTGGAAACTATATTTTTCGCGACGACGAGGTCGGCCGCGAATTCGTGGCGGCCCTGGCGGAACGCGCGGGTGCCGGCGTGCAGGTTTGCGTGCTGCACGATTGGCTGGGCTGCCTCGGCCATGCCCGGTCGCGGTTCTGGCAGCCCCTGCGCGAAGCCGGCGGCGATGTTCGCACCTACAACCCGTTCGATCCCCTGAGCCCGTTCGGCTGGATCAACCGCGACCACCGCAAATTGCTGACGGTGGATGACCGGTTGGGATTCGTGTCAGGCGTTTGCATCAGCGCGGCATGGCTTGGCGACCCCGCGCGCGGCCGCGAACCATGGCGCGACACCGGCGTGGCGCTGCGTGGGCCTGCCGTGGCCGACCTGGTGCGCGCATTCGCAGAAACCTGGGCGGCACTCGGCGATCCCTTGCCGCCACCTTCGGAGGGCGCCATCGAACCCGCGGGCGACGTGGCCCTGCGCGTGATCGCCACGTTGCCGTCGAGCGCCGGCACCTTCCGGATCGATCAATTGATCGCCGCGCTGGCGCGCGAACGGCTGTGGCTGACCGACGCGTATTTCATCGGCGTCGCGCCGTACCTCAGCGCGCTGATGAATGCGTCCTCCGATGGCGTGGACGTGCGCTTGCTGGTGCCGGGCGCGTCCGACATCCCGGCCGTCGCCGCGTTGTCGCGCACGGGCTACCGCGCCTTGCTGGAAGCCGGCATCCGCATCTACGAATGGAAGGGTCCGATGCTGCACGCCAAGACCGCGGTGGCCGACAGCCAGTGGGCGCGCGTGGGGTCCACCAACCTCAACATCGCGAGCTGGGTCGGCAACTGCGAAATCGACGTCGCCATCGAGAACGAAAATTTCGTCCGGCAACTGGCGGAACAATACGAACGCGATCTCGAACACGCCACCGAGATCGTGTTGTCGCGACGCCGCGCGCGACCCGCGACCCCGCCCCCCCACCATGGCCTGCGCGGTCACGGCAGCGCGGGACGCAGCGCAGTCGGCGCGATGCGCATGGCGACCACCCTGGGCGCGGCGCTGGGCAACCGGCGCGTATTGAGCGACACCGAATCCCGTCCGCTGGTGGGCGGCGCGCTGGTGCTGCTCGCGATCGCCGCGATCGCCGCGCTGTGGCCGTGGGCACTGGCGTGGCCGTTGGGCGCGCTGGCGGCATGGATCGGCATCAGCCTTGCCGCGCGCTGGCTACGCATGCGCAGCAACCGAAAGCGCGTCTCGCCTGCCACGGCGGTTCCCGATGCCGCCAGCAAGGCAAGGGCCGGTCATGACCACTGACATGTCCGCGCCCGACCCGCGCCGCGTGCTGACGCCGTCCGCGCTCAACCGGCTGGTGCGCGAACTGATCGAAGGCGCGCTGCCGATGGTCTGGATCGAAGGCGAGCTGTGCAACTTCACGCGCGCCGCGTCCGGGCACTGGTATTTCTCGCTGAAGGACGCTGCCGCCGAAGTGCGTTGCGCGATGTTCGCCCGCGAAAACGGGCGGCTCAAGTTCCGGCCCGGCAACGGCACGCGGGTGCTGGCGCGCGCACGCGTCAGCCTGTACGAGGCACGCGGCAGCTTCCAGTTGATCGTCGAGCAGATGGAAGACGCCGGCGAAGGCGCACTGCGCCGCGCGTTCGAGCAGCTCAAGGCGAAACTGCAGGCGGAAGGCCTGTTCGACCCAAGCCGCAAGCGCACGCTGCCGGCGTTTCCACGCCGGATCGGCGTGATCACCTCGGGCAGCGGCGCGGCGGTCCGCGACGTGCTGTCGGTGGCGCGCCGGCGCTTCGCGCTGACCGAAGTGCACGTGCTGCCGGTACTGGTGCAAGGCACGGAAGCACCGGCGCAGATCGCGGCGATGCTGCGCAGGGCGGCGCAAGCCGACCATTACGACGTGCTGCTGGTCACCCGCGGCGGCGGTTCACTGGAAGACCTCGCGGCGTTCAACGACGAAGCGGTTGCACGGGCGATCGCGGAGAGCCCGGTCCCGGTAGTCTCGGCGGTCGGGCACGAGGTCGATTTTTCGATCAGCGATTTCGTCGCCGACCTGCGCGCGCCGACGCCTTCCGCCGCGGCGGAATTGATCCTGCCCGACGGCGATGCGCTGGCCCGGATGCTGGCCCACCTCGACGGTCGTCTGCGGACAGGTTGGCGACGTCGCGCACAGGACCTGATGCAGCGACTCGACCATCTCGCGACGCGGCTCAACACCCAGCGGCCGCAGCAACGTCTCGCGATGGAACGCGAGCGCATGGCTGCGCTGCGCGAGCGCCTGCTGCGGGCGCAAGCCTTGACGCACGAGCGCGCAACGGCACGCCTGGCCCGCGCCCGGATGCGGCTGTTGTCCCGGCACCCGCAGGCGCGCCTGCAACAACTGGCGCAGCGCAACGCAGACCTGCAACGGCGGCTCGTTGCCGTGTGGGGACGTTGCAGCGAGCGGCGCCGGCAACGGCTGGCCGAACTTGCGCGCGCCTTGCATGCGGTCAGCCCGCTCGACGTGTTGAAGCGCGGCTATGCGATCCTCTTCGATGAATCGGGAAACGTACTGCGCTCGGCGCGGAACGTGGCGCCCGGCGCACGCGTGCATGCGCGGCTTGCCGATGGCGAACTGCCGTTGCACGTGGACGACCGTGATTGAATGCATTTGCCGACATGCACGGTTCCGACACGGTGCGTTCCCGACAATCTGCAGCCTGAATCACCTCTCAGGAGACCGCGATGGCGAAGACGCCAAAACTGAAACCGCGCTATCCCTATTACCTCGCCAACAAGCCGGTGCAGGCGAATGCCGACTTGCCGGTGCTCGACAAATATTCCGGCAAGGTCGCGACACGCGTCGCCATGGCGGACGCGAAGGCGATCGAGCAGGCGATCACCGCCGCCGCAAAAGCCGCAGCGCCCATGGCCGCGCTGAAGCCGTACCAACGCCGCGCGGTGCTGGAGCACTGCGTGGAAAGCATGCGCAAGCGCAAGGACGAACTCGCCTACGCGCTGTGCGTCGAAGCCGGCAAGCCGATCAAGGATTCGCAAGGTGAAGCCGAGCGCCTGATCGATACCTTCCGGATCGCCGCCGACGAATCCACCCGCCTCGACGGCGAGATCGTCAATCTCGAAATCTCCGAGCGCACGAAAAGCTACCGCGGCTTCGTCAAGCGCGTGCCGATTGGCCCCTGCTCGTTCATCACGCCCTTCAATTTTCCGTTGAACCTGGTCGCGCACAAGGTCGCACCCGCGATCGCGGCCGGTTGCCCGTTCGTGTTGAAGCCGTCGGAGCGCACGCCCATCGGCGCGCTGATCATCGGCGAGGTGCTGGCCGAAACCGACCTGCCCGAAGGCGCATTCTCGATCCTGCCGTGCCGGGTGGAAAACGCCGACCCATTCATCGAGGACGAACGCCTGAAGCTGCTGTCGTTCACCGGCGGCCAGATCGGCTGGGAACTGAAGGCACGCGCCGGCAGGAAGAAGGTGGTGCTGGAACTCGGCGGCAACGCCGCGTGCATCGTCGATGCCGACCAGAAGCCGCGCCTCGACTTCGTGATATCGCGCCTGGTCTCGGGCAGCTTCTACCAGTCCGGACAAAGCTGCATCGGCGTGCAGCGCATCCTCGTGCATGCGTCGCTGTATGACGAAGTAAAAAAGCGCTTCGTCGCCGCCACCAGGAAGCTGAAGGCCGGCGATCCGAAGAACCCGGAAACCTTCCTCGGGCCGATGATCGACGAAGCCGCCGCAAAACGTCTGGAAGGCTGGATCGCGGAAGCTAAGAAGGCCGGGGCGAAAATCCTGTGCGGCGGCAAGAGGAACGGCAGCATGCTGGACGCGACCGTGCTCGAAAACGTGCCGCATGCAGCCAAGCTCAGTTGCATGGAAGCCTTCGGCCCGGTTGCCATGCTGGAACCGTTCGACGATTTCGATGCGGCGCTCGCCATCGTCAACGAGTCCGACTACGGCCTGCAGGCCGGGGTGTTCACCGACAACCTCACGCACGCGATGCGCGCGTGGGACACGCTGGTCGAAGGCGGCGTGGTGGTCGGCGACATCCCGAGTTTCCGGGTGGACAACATGCCATACGGCGGCGTGAAGCTCTCCGGTTTCGGCCGTGAGGGCATCCGCTACGCGATCGAGGACATGACCGAGCGCCGGTTGCTGGTGATCCGCGACCCGTGAAGGGTCGCCCGTCGCGCTGCTTCAACCGGCGTTGCGGTGATGCCGTCCCACGCGCGGGAAAGACCCGCCCGGCAGGCGCGGGCCACCTGCGACCTGCCGGGCGTCCGTGCGCTGGTCCAGCATCGCCTCGAATGCTTCGCGGGGCATTGGCCGCGCAACGAGGTAACCCTGGAAGGCATCGCAACCTTGCGCCATCAGGAAATTGCGCTGCGCCTCGGTTTCCACGCCTTCGGCGATCACGTCCAGGCCCAACCCCCGCCCCATCCCGATGATGGTTTGCGCGACCATCGCGTCGTTGCGGTCTTCCGGCAGCCGGTCCACGAACGAACGGTCGATCTTCAATTGATCCAGCGGCAGGCGCGTCAGGTAGGCGAGCGATGAATAGCCCGTGCCGAAATCGTCCAGCGAAACCTTGACGCCTAGCGCGCGCAATTCGGCAAGTTTCGCCGCGGTCTCGTGGAAATCCTCCAGCACCGTGGTCTCGGTGATCTCCAGCTTGAGCCGCGACGCGATCGCACCCGTGGTCGACAGCGCGCCACGCACACTGTCCACGAATCCGGCTTGCGCGAACTGCCGCGCGCTCACGTTCACCGCAAGCGACAGGTCGCATAGCGCCGGCTGCCTGGACCACGCGACGAGACAGGCGCAGGCGCGCCGCAGCACCCAGTCGCCCAGCGGGAAAATCAACCCATTGTCCTCGGCGATGGGAATGAAGACGTCCGGCGGCACGCGCTCGCCCGAAGGGCGCGTCCAGCGCAGCAGGGCCTCGGCGCCGATCACTTCGCCGGCGCGATCCACCTGCGCCTGCAGGTGCAGCTCGAAGGTTTCATCGATGATCGCGCGACGCAGGTCCTGCACCAGCGCTTCGTGGTGCACCAGTTCGGCGTGCATCGCGGGCTCGAAGCGGCACACCTGATCGCGGCCCGCGGCCTTGGCGCGATACATCGCCAGCTCGGCTTCCTTGAGCACGGATTCGGGCGTGCCATTGCCCGGCACCAGTTCCGTCCAGCCGATGCTGATGCTGATCGTGACCGGCGTGTCGCCACCCAACTGGAACGGTTCGCGCAACGTCTGGCGCAAGCGTTCGGCCGAGGCCCATGCATCCTCCGGGGTCGCGCCCGGCTGGCCGGCGTCGAAACCCGCCAGCAGCGCGAAGGTGCCGCCACTGAAGCGGCTCAACACGAAGCGGTCGTCCTGCAAATGACGAAGCCGTTGCGCGATCAGCGCCAGCAGCGCGTCGCCCGCTGCGTGGCCGCGCAGGTCGTTCACCCGCTTGAAATGGTCGAGGTCGAACATCAACAGCGCGCCGCCGCGTGAATCGCCGTCTTCCAGCAGATGCTGCAGGCGGCCATGCAGAAAGTGCCGGTTGGGCAGGTCCGTCAGCGAATCGAAGAACGTCATGTGATCGACGCTCGCGTGCGCTTCGCGTTCGCTGGTCAGGTCGATCATCGAGCAGATGTAGTGCGTGGCCCTGCCCACGGCATCGGCGACCGCCGACACCACGGCGCGGATCACCTTGGGCTGGCCTTGCCTGACCTGTATCCACTGCTCGCCCTGCCAGATTCCGTCGCGCTGGACCTGTTCCCACATGTGCTGGTGGAAGGGCTCGTCGTGATGGCGCGAGCGCAGCAGCGAGAACGGCTGCCCGATTGCCTGGTCGGGCTCGTAGCCGGTCAGCGAGGCGAACGCACCGTTGACGCGCTGGATCACGCGGTCGGCATCCATCACCATCAGCGCGGCCTGGGACTGGAACGCCACCGCGGCCAGCCGCAGTTCGCTCTCCGTGCGCTTGCGGTCACTGATGTCCTGCGCGTACACAATCACGTATTGCGCTTCGCCATTGGCATCGTGCGTGATCGAGATGTCCAGCAACACCGGGAAACGCCGGCCATCCCGAGTGACCTGCTCGGTTTCGGTCATCGCGTGGTCGAGCTTGTTGATGTCGTCCCGCACCCGCCGCCGCTCTTCCAGCAGGTCTTCCGGATACAGCGCGTCGACCGGCATCCCGACCATTTCCTCGGGCGTGTAGCCGCGCTCGCGGGCAAACGCGGGATTGACCGCTGTGATGCGCTTGGTCCGCGCGTCGAACATGGCCACGGCGAAGGTCGCGTGCTGGAAGGCATGCGCCCACAGCCGCAATCGTTCTTCCGTCTGCAGGCGTTCGCTGATGTCGCGCGCGGTGTTGAGCACGCCGCGCACTTCGCCGTCGCTGGCGTACAGCGGCACCTTGATGACGTCCAGATCCAGCGTGCTGCCGCCCGGCAATGCCAGCGGCAACACCGCTCGCTGGCGCTGCCGGGACTGCAGCACGGCAAGGTTCATCGCCTGCGACGCGCTGGCGAACGTGCCGTTCGCCGCATCCATCGCCTGCGCGGCGGTGTACCCGATCATCTTCTCCGGCGGCATTCCGAAGACATGCGTCGCCCGCTCGTTGCACTTCAGCAACACGCCGCGGCAGTCGGTCACCCACATCGCGTCGGGGCTGGCGTCGAACAACGCGCGCATGTTGCCCTGCTCCGCACCCAGTTCACGCGTGCGGCGGGCGACACTGCGGCGCAGCGTCCACACCCAGAACATCATCAGCGCAATCAGCGCCACGGTGATCGCCAACGCGATTCTGGCCGTGTACAAATAGGACTTGAGCGTGGTGGGATGTTCCAGCCAGCGCGCTTGCAGCCTGGCTCGCTCGTCTGGCGTGATCGATGCCATGCCGCGCTCGACGGCGTGCAGCATCGACAGGTTGCCCTTGCGGACGCCCCAGCGCGGCTCGCCGGTGTAAAGCACGAATGCCCGGTAAAACCGGGCGCGCGCGTCGTCCCGATACAGGTAGTAATCGGCCGGATATTGGTCCATGCAGAAGATGCGCAGGCTCCCCTGCACCGCCGCGTCGACCAAATCCTCGTAGCTGCCGTACTGTTGCAGGTATCGAAGGCCCATCGACTGCAAGCGCTCGGCGCACGCGTCACCACGCAGTACGCCAACGGGGAAACCCCGCAGGGTGGCCACGTCCCGCACGCCACGAATCCCCCGTTCCACGTAGATGCCGACCGGCTGCGAGGCGTATGGTCGGGAAAAATCGTATTGCGCCTCCCGGGCGGGGGTGCGGTAGATCATGTCGATCACGTCGGCGCGCCCGGACAGCACGGCCTGCTGGGCCGCCTCCCAATCCATCGGCAGAAGCTCGACGCGGATGCCGGTGTGGGCCTGGAACAGGCGCCACATGTCGGCTTCGTAGCCCTGGGCCTTGCCATTTCCGTCCAGGAACTGGAACGGCGGGTAATGGCGGGCGGTCGCCACGCGGATGATTTCCGGTCGGGCGCCATGCGTTCCGGTCGACGCGGCGGAATCGAACGCTCCCGCAGCCGTGACGACGGCCGCGACGGCAGCCGCGAGCACGATCGCAGTGAAACCCCGAATGATCCCTCCCATGTACCTGGAACTCCGTTTGGTCATGCGCCACCCCTGTCTCGGACAATCGGCGCGTGGCGAGCCTTGTGTCTCTTGCACAAGCGATGCCAGCCCGGTGCCCCGCACCCATGCCGATCCGCCTCGAACCGACCCGTACTGCTGTATCGGCCGATTCGGAAAATCATTGATGATGATTTCCGTCCAGCGCGTCCCGACTCCAGCCATTCCCGGGAAACATCCGCAAACGGCTGTATCACCGGTGATTTATCCGAACCGCTTTGCGCGGCAACGGGCCTGGACCCGGAACCCGGTGCCGACTCGCGTTGAACTGGCCGGCCTGGCCCCCACTTCGTGGCGATGACCCGATCAGACGATTCCGGCGCAACGCGCCCCACCCGCCAGCTCGCCGCGCTTGGTGCGCTGTGGCCCTACATGCGCCGGCACCGCGCGCTTGCCGCCGGCTGGCTGTTCTTCCTCGCGTTGTCCTCGGCCGCGACGCTGGCCTTGCCGGTCGCGGTGCGGCACATGATCGACCGCGGGTTCGCCAGCCATGACGCCACGCTGGTCAACGGCACCTTTCTGCTTTTGTTCCTGCTGGCGCTGGTGCTGGCGATCGCCACCGCGGCACGCTACTTCTGCATCAGCCTGTTGGGCGAGCGCGCCATCGCGGCACTGCGCGAAATCCTGTATTCGCGCCTGATCCGGCTGGATGTCGCCTTCTACGAGAAAACCCGGGTCGGCGAACTGATTTCGCGACTCGGCACCGACACCGAAGTGGTGCAGACGCTGATCGGCTCCAGCATTTCCATCGCGCTGCGCAGCGTGGTGATGGTGATCGGCGCGGCGGCCCTGATGGTCTGGACCAGCCCGCGCCTCGCAGGCCTGACCGCTTTGGTGATTCCGGTGGTGATCGTGCCGATCGCGCTGTACGGGCGGCGACTGACCAAACTCTCACGCAGCAACCAGGATCGCATCGCCGACACCAGCGCAATCGCCAATGAAACCCTGAATGCGGTGCACGCGGTGAAGGCTTATGCGCGCGAGGGCATCGAAAGCGCGCGCTATGGCGATGCGGTTGGGCGGGCATTGCGGGCCGCGCAGAAGCGCATCGGCGCACGCGCCGTCCTGACCGGTGGCGTGATCGTGCTGATTTTCGGCGCCATCACGCTGGTGCTGTGGGCTGGCGCGCGCGACGTGCTGGCCGGCTCGATGGATGCGGGTTTACTCAGCCAGTTCGTGCTCTATGCCGTGATGGCGGCCGGTTCGGTGGGCGCGCTGGGCGGCGTGTGGGGCGACGTGCTGCGCGCGGCGGGCTCGATGGGACGGATCAGCGAATTGCTGGGCGAGCACCCGTCGATTGCCGATCCGGCGCAGCCGACGCCACTGCCGCAACCGTCGCGCGGTGCGATCGCGTTCGAGCATGTCGAATTCCATTATCCGTCACGCCCGGACACGCCCGCGCTGCACAACTTCACCTTGCGCATCCATCCGGGCCAGACGGTCGCGCTGGTCGGGCCGTCCGGCGCCGGCAAGAGCACCGTGTTCAACCTGCTGCTGCGTTTCCACGATCCGCAGCGCGGACGGATCACGCTGGACGGCGTGGACCTGCGCGCATTGAAACTCGACGAACTGCGTGGCGCCTTGGCGCTGGTACCCCAGGAAACCGTGATCTTCGGCGCCAGCGCCGCCGACAACATCCGCTTCGGACGCGCCGACGCGGCCGACCACGCGGTGCAGGCGGCGGCGCGCGACGCCGAAGCGTTCGGCTTCCTGAGCGAGCAGCCCGACGGTTTCGACACCCAGCTCGGCGAGCGTGGCGTGCGGCTTTCGGGTGGGCAGCGCCAGCGCATCGCGATCGCCCGCGCGATCCTGAAAGACGCGCCGGTGCTGTTGCTGGACGAGGCAACTTCGAGTCTGGACGCGCAATCCGAAGCCGCGATCCAAGCTGCGCTGGAACGCGCCGGCCGCGGCCGCACCACGCTGGTGATCGCACACCGGCTCGCCACCGTACAGCGTGCCGACCGGATCGTGGTGATGGATCAGGGGCGGATCGTGGCCGACGGCAGTCACGACGAACTGTTGCGCGAAGGCGGACTGTACGCGGAGTTGGCGCGCCTGCAGTTTGCGGCTTAGCTGTGCGATCGTCCATGATCGCTGCGCCACGTATCGGTCCCGCCAGCGAAACCGATACGGGCTCGCACACTCCAGAACGGCCTTCCATGGCCTGACTTCTCACCAAAGCTGTGCGATCGTCCATGATCGCCGCTCCATGGAGCGATCCGTCAACGAAGGCGTTTCAGTTTCCCGCAGCTCCAGAACGGCCTTCCATGGCCTGACTTCTCACCAACAACCGCTTCGAACGGCTGTTGTCGACACCGGCTTCAAGAACTTCGGCGAGTCACGCCGCAGGCGCAGCGGAAGCCGCTTCGCCTTCGCCCGTCACTTCCGAAGCCTGCATGCCCTTGGGGCCCTGCACGATCTCGAACTTCACGCGCTGGCCTTCCTTCAGGCTGCGGAACCCCTGCGCGCGGATGGCCGAAAAATGCACGAACACGTCCGCGCCACCGCCGTCGGGCGTGATGAAGCCAAAGCCCTTGGCGTCGTTGAACCACTTCACCGTACCCACTGACATTTGGAAACCCCTCTTCGCAACTATCCATATCGCGGCGCGCACCCGCCGCGGGAACGAGTATCAGGCGGACCCCTGCTGCGCGCAAGCCTGTTTTGTGACGTGCGTCGCTCAACCGGCCAGCAGCGCGTCCACGATGGCCGGTACCCGCCCGGTGGCCGCGGCAAGGTGCGCGTGGATTTCCTCCAGACTGATCGGCGCGTCGGGGTCGGGGCCGCAACCGGCGGCCCAGTTGGCGACCACGGCGATGCAGGCGTAATCCATGCCGCGCTCGCGCGCCAGCGCCGCTTCGGGCATTCCGGTCATCCCCACCAGGTCGCAGCCGTCGCGGCGCATGCGCGCGATTTCGGCTCGGGTTTCGAGGCGCGGCCCCTGGGTCGCGCCGTAGCACCCGCCATCGACCACGTCGATCCCTGCCCGGCACGCCGCGTCCACCAACGCGTGCCGCAGCGATTCGGTGTAGGGCTCGCCGAACTCGACGTGCAGCACCGCCTCGCCCTCCGCGTCGCAGAAACTCGAAACGCGATGGGTGTAATCGATCAACTGGTCCGGTATCGCCAGCACCCGCGGACCCATGTCTGCGCGGATACCGCCCACGGCGTTCACGCCGATCACCCGCCGCACGCCGAGTTCATGCAGCGCGTCGATATTGGCGCGGTAGTTGACGCGGTGCGGTGCGAACGTGTGCAGTTCACCATGCCGCGCGAGAAACGCCACACGCCGGCCATGGACTTCGCCGATCGCGATTGCAGATGAAGGCGCACCCCAGCGGGTGGAGACATCGATGCGCTCGGGATTTTCCAGCCCCGGAAACGCATAGACGCCAGTACCGCCGATCACGGCGAGATCGATGGACGAACTTTTCACGACACACCCCCGGCAAACTGCGATGAAGGATCGAGGGGCGAGTAGGGATGGGGCATGCGATAACGCTCCTCCGCGATCCGTAACAACGCAGCAGCCTCCAACCCCGCCCCCTCACCCCTCATCTCTATCCCCTGCTTCACCCAGCGCATAGATGGCCGGCAGGTTGCGCCCCTGCCCGTAGTAATCGAGCCCGTAGCCGAACACATAGCGATCGGGTACTTCCATTCCCACGAAGTTCGCCGCCAGGCCCGGTACGCGACGGTCATGACGCTTTTCGCACAGCACCGCGACCAGCACGCGCTTCGCGCCCTCGGCGAGACAATGCTTGCGCAACGCTTCCAGCGTGTAGCCCTCGTCCAGGATGTCGTCGGCAAGGATTACCGTGCGCCCGGCCAGCTTCGCCTGCGGATGGTGCAGCCAGCGCACTTCCCGGCCGACCGTCGCGTTGCCGTAGCGGGTCGCGTGCACGTAATCGAACTCGAGATCGCCGCCGATCGCGAGCGCCAGCGGCGCGGCAAAAAACAGCCCGCCGTTCATCACGGTGAGGAACACCGCGCGTTCGCCCTGCAGCGCTTCACGGATAGCCGCGGCCATGCGCGCGATCGCGGTTTCGATCGCGGCGCGATCGTGGATGCACTCGGCGCGCGGCAACACTGCAGCAAGCGGATGTTCCGAGGCGCTCATGCCTTGGGCGTTTCCGGCGCGGACAAACTGGCCAGCGCCGCCACGTAGCGCGCATGCTGCGGATCGTCCAGCAGCGCCTCCCAGCCCGGCGCCACGCTGCCGCACAGACTCGCGACCTTGTCACCCGCACACGGTTCGCGGCCGCGCACGGCGTCCAGCGCCGCATCCACCATCGTCGGGTGACACACCAGCACCAGGTCGCAGCCGGCGTCGAGGTGCGCCGTGACGCGCTCGCCGATGCCCCCAGCGGATTCCGCCGCGGCCATGCCGACGTCGTCACTGAATACCACGCCGCCGAATTCCAGGTCGCCACGCAAGATGTCGATCCAGGTTTTCGAATATCCGGCGGCCCGCCCATCGATCGCGGGATAGGTAATGTGCGCGACCATCACGGCTTCGGCGCCGCTGGCAAACCCTTCCACGAACGGCACGAGGTCGGCGCCGCGGATCGCATCCAGCGGACGCGGATCGACGGCCGCTTCGAGATGCGTATCCTCGGCGATCGATCCATGCCCCGGATAATGCTTGAGCGTGGCAGCCATGCCGGCAAGGCGCATCCCGCGCACATAGGCCGAGGCAAGCTCCGCGACGACGTGCGGATCGGCGTCGAACGCGCGCTCGGCGATCACGCGATTGCCGCGTGCCAGATCCACGACCGGCGCGAAGGAAAGGTCGATGCCGCTGGCACGTACCTCGCTCGCCATCACGATCGCATGCATTTCCGCCATCGCGACGGCCGCGTCGCGGTCGCGGTGATACAGATCGCCGATCCGTGCCAGCGGCGGAAGGCGCGTGAAACCTTCGCGGAAACGCTGCACCGGTCCGCCTTCGTGGTCCACGCAAACGGGGAAGCCATCGCCCCGCAGGCTGCGGATGGAAGCGACCAGCGCCTGCAACTGTGCACGATCCGCATAATTGCGGGTGAACAGGATCGCGCCGCTCACTTCAGGCGCCAACAGGCGCGCCCGTTCGTGTTCGGCGAGTTGCTTGCCTTCGATTCCGATGATCAGCATGCAGCGAGATCCCGTGCAGCACCGGCAGAACCGGAGATCATACGGCATCGCACCGGCGACTCGATCATCTTTCGAACAGCGCGATCGACTCCACGTGCGCGGTGTGCGGAAACATGTCCATCACGCCCGCGGCTTCCAGCCGGAACCCGTGCTCGCGCACCAGCGTGCCGGCATCGCGTGCAAGCGATGCGGGATGACAGGAAACGTACACCACCCGGTGAACCGATTTTCCGGGCAGTTGCTTCAGCAGTTCGTCGGCGCCACTGCGGGGCGGGTCGAGCAGCATCAGGTCCCATTCGGTGCGTGCCCATGCGCTGCCGCGCACATCACCGGCGAGATCGCCGACGTGGAACTCGGCGTTGCCGATGCCGTTCGCCTCCGCGTTGGCGCGGGCGCGCGCCACCAGACCGGCGTCGCCTTCAACGCCGCCCACGCGACCCGCGCGTCGTGCGATCGGCAGGCTGAAATTGCCGAGCCCGCAGAACAGGTCGAGCACGCGATCATCCGGCCCCGGCCGCAACAGATCCAGCGCGTGCTCGATCATCTTCTGGTTGATGCGCGCGTTCACCTGCACGAAGTCCAGCGGCGTGAACGCGAGCTTCAGGTCGAAGGCGGGCAGCGCGTAATGGAGGTCCACAGGACTTCCGTCCAGCGCGTGCACGCTGTCGGTGCCGCCGGGCTGCAGCAGGATCGTGAAACCGTGCGCGCGCCCGAACGCGGCGAGTTTCACGCGGTCTCCATCTGCCAACGGTGCGAGATGGCGAAACACCAGCGCCCGCGCCGCGTCGCCCGCGGAGAACTCGATCTGCGGAATCGCGGCGGCGCCTTCCATGTCGTTCAACAATGCACCGAGCGCGTCGAGGTGCTCGCCTAACGCGGGATCGAGCACGTCGCAATGCGCAAGGTCCGCCACGAAACGCGGATCGCGTTCACGGAAACCGACCAGCGTCTTGCCTTTCTTCGGGACGTGCTTCACCGAAAGCCGTGCGCGCCGGCGGTAACCCCACACGTCCGACGTCAGCGGTTCCAGCCAGCGCGCGGGTTCGACATGCCCGATCCGCGCGAAGTTCTGCGCCAGCACGTTCTGTTTGGCCGCGATCTGCGCCGTCGGCGCCAAGTGCTGCAGCACGCAGCCACCGCACACGCCGAAATGGGGACAGCGCGGCTGGACCCGGTCGGGTGACGCGACGAGGATTTCTTCCGCGCGCGCCTCGTCGAAGTGGCGGTGTTTGCGAACGAGTTTCGCGCGCACCCGCTCACCCGGCAACGCATCGGCCACGAACACCGTCTTGCCGTCCACGTGCGCGACACCGCGTCCATCGTGGGAAAGGTCATCGATCCCGGTTTCGAAGATTGCGTCGCGCGGCGTTTTCATCCGCGCATCTTGCCAGACGTGTCAAGCAGAACCGATCACGGCCCGATGAGCTCGTGATCGGAGCGACTGCAAGTCGTCATTTCTTCTGCCAGTTGCCCGAGGCGTCCTGGTAATACCAGCCCGCGCGGGCGCGGCTGATCCATTGCTTGGCGAACGATTCGCGCATCCGTTGCGCCCATTCCGGATGGCCATTCGCCACCGCGATCTGCTTGTACAAATCCGCACGGTCGGCATTCTCGGCGGCTACCGCCTGCGAGGCCTGTCCGCGCTGCGCCAGCGGAATCTTCGATGCATCACGGATCGCGACGTCGCCATTGTGGGTGAAGCCCACCGCGCCGGAAGCCAGGAGGCCCTTCAGGACCGAATGGAACCGGTCGCGCATGCGCACCTCGATCGCCTGGATCGCCGGCGTCCGGATGTCGAGATTGGGCTGTGACTCGGCCGCATAGGCCGCGGGGATCACCGCATTGAGCACGCGCACCGAAAGCGGCTCCGGCTGTGACGATGATCCGCTGGAGGGCGGCGGCGTGCTGGAGGACGGCGCCGGCGATGGGCCGGACGAATCGGGCCCGATGATGTTGCCGATGACCTTGTCGGCTGCCTGCTGCGCGGCGGCAGCCGGAAAATACACATTGATGGTGACGCAGCCGCCCAGCAGGGCCAGCGAAAAGGCGAGCAGGAAAGCCGACTTGCGCATCGCGTGTCTCCGTTGTCGTGCGGCGGACATCGATTCGCCGATACCACCGCAATGTTGATGTTGCGAGTTTACACGTTCGAGCCGAATGCCCCTTATTTGATCACCGGGCCATTGCCTTTCGTCGCCGACTCAAGGCGGCTCACCAGCGTTGCCCAGTCGACTTCGCGCTGGTGGCCGATCACCGTGATGTGCGGCAGGCCGCTGCCTTCGACAATGGTGTAGCCGTTGTCGTCCGCATCCGGATCGGGCGTGATGCCGCCCATCGCGCAGACGCCGTTCACCAGCGTGCAACTCAGTTCGATCCGCGAATAGCCGAAGGTCTTGAACACGCGCAGCGCGATGCTTTGCAGCCCGCCCGCGATGCCGCCGCCGCCGACTTCGGTGAGGCTCTTGATGGCGTGCTGGCTGATCTTGCCGCCGCCGTCGGCCGTCAGCTTGGCCTTGAATGAAACCGGGTTCCAGTTGACCAGTTCGAGCCCGTCGATTTTACCGTCGAGGCGTCCGGTGATTTCGCCGAAGTCGAACACGCCCGTCAGTTGCGCCAGATCCAGTTGCCGCATGTCGATGTTCGCGGCGAGCCGCGGCGTGCTGCCCAGAGGATGCAGCATGCCGAGGTTGGTCACGCTCACCGAGCCGCCGAAGACATCCAGCGACAGACCGCCGCCGAACACCAGCTCGTCGCCGCGGTAGCTCAAGTCCGGCACCGCGCCGCCCAGCTTGCCGCCGAACGCCGGCCAGCCGAACGCCGCGCACAACTGCGGCAAGTCGACGTCGGTGACGGCGAACGCCGCCGACAACTGCCTGGTTTTCCCGACGTCGGGCCGCCATGCGAAACGGTTGAGCTGGAACGACCCACCCAACAACGTGGTCGTCACCGGCGCGCGCAACGTCAACGCCCCGGATGAATCCTCGAGATCCAACTTTGCGGGTCCGAACGCGATGCGGTACATCGCCAGAGCATCCCATTTCAACGTGGTCGCCGGACGCGACGCGTTCGCCCGCCAGTCGATCCCGCCGTCGAGACCGGCGACCGCAAGGCTGCCGCCGTGGCTGTCCATCGAGACGTTCTCGGTGGTCAGCTCGAACGCCTTCAATTCACCATCGTCGAGCTGGAGCGAGCCGGCGACAGCACCCGACGTCTCCAATTGCGCGAACCCGGTGAGGTTCTGCACGAAGGTGGTGCCGTAGCGCACATAGGCCGCCGGAAAGGTTGCCGCGAAACGGGTGAGGTCGAGCTTCGCGATCGCTCCCTTGCGGTTGAAACCGAGGCTCCCCGACACGCGCAACGCATCGCGATCGTCGAAGTCGAGCGAGTCGATGGCGATACCCGCGGGTCCCGCCGTGGCGGACACGTGCAGGCTGGCGGGATGCGAAGGCAACTGCGCGTACAGCGGCCCCAGCAGCATCTGCCCGCCGCGCAGAGACCCGTCGAACATCGCGCTGGTGGAGATCGGTCCGTTCTCGATCCGAAAGGCCCCGGTGGCATCCAACTTCTGGGCGGCGATGGTGCCTGGCTTGCTGTCGAGCGAGACGCCCGTGACATCGACGCGTCCGGAAATCCGCGTGCCCCCGGTGGCCAGATCCAGCGCCACCGTTCCAGCCACCTCGCCGCCGTTGAGCCGTCCGTCCGGCCACGCCGAGGCCAGCACACCGCGCAACCACGTCAGCGGCAGTGCGGCCAGTGTCATCTGGACGTGCGTGGTCTGGTCCAGCGGCATCAGCGCGCTGAGAACGCTCTTGTCCTGTTGCACGTCCACCGCCAGTGTGCCGCCATCGGGATCGTAGACGATCACCAGGTTGGCGTCGGCCAGCGCGCCGCCGGGCGCGCGCCGGGTCGCCACGTGGCCGGTGAACTTCCAGGCGTCGCCGCCCGCCTGTTGCGGTTCGCCCTTCAGGTCGAGCGCCACGTCGCGCCACCCGAGCGCCGGCACCGATACCTTGTCGGCCTTCAGCGTCAACTGCGGCCGCCCGTCGGTGCCCAGCGACGCATCCATCTGCACGCCGGTGAGCGTGACGCCGGGCAGCGCCAGCGATTCGGCCTGCATGCGCACGGCCGCCCGCGCGCATGCGCACGCGAGCAGCAGACATGCCGCCACCAGGCACTGACGCCAACTTGTCACGGGAACCCTTTTCCGCTATGACTGGCCCGATTGTGCCAGCCCACGTCCGAATGGATGCCAACGAGAGCTTGGGACCTGTCGCCGCCACGCATTTTCGGGTGCTCCTGGCCGAAGACGATCCGGTCAGCCGCGCGTTTCTCGCCGAAGGCATCCGTGCCTGCGGCGCTGAACTCACCGACTGCGGCGATGGCGATGCGGCCCTGCGACTCGCCCGTGCGCAGGCCTTCGATTTGCTGATCCTCGATCACCACCTGCCCGGCCGGAACGGCGATGCCGTGCTGGCCGCCTTGCGCGGTGACTCCGGCGCGGCTTCGCGTTCGGCACCGGCCATCGCCACCACTGCCGCGCGCGACGCGGAGGCCGCGGCGCCGCTGCAGGCGGGGTTCGTCGAAGTACTGTCGAAACCGATGGCGCTCGACACCCTGCGCGATGCGCTGCGCCGGCACGGCTGCGTCACTGACTCGCCGCTCGACGACGAGGGGGCACTGCGCGCTTGCGGCTCGGCGGGCGCCGTGACCCGGCTGCGACGACTGTTTTTCGAACAGGAGCTGCCGAAGGTGCAGGAAGAACTCGACAACGCCGACGACAATCCGCAATCGCTGCGGCCGCTTCTGCACCGACTGGAGGCGTCGTGCGGCTTCTGCGGCGCCCGAAGACTCGCATCGGCCACTGCAACATTGCAGCGCGCGTTGGCGACCGATGTCGATTCGCCCTCCACCCGGACCGCGCTGCAGGGTTTTCGCGACGCGCTCGCGGAAACCCGCGCCAGCCTGCACGCCGCCGTGGAACGCGCCGGCGCGTGACTTCAGCCCTGGCGCAGCGTGCCCGCCAGTACCCGCCACGACTGCAGCCCGCGCTCGCCCACCTGCGTGCCGATCACGGTTCGCATCAGACGTCGCAAGGCAGCCAGGTCCTCCGCATCGGGAAACGTCCCCGTGGCCAGCGCAAGCAACCCGGAACCGCGCACGCGGACGCTGCCCGGATGTTCGCCGGCAGCGACCGGCCCCTCTTCCGGCACGTAGTCGTAAACGCGTGCCGTGTCGATCGCTTCACCCGTGTCGGCGGCCGTCTCCAGTTGCAGCGCGTAACCGATCGTGGCCAACAGGTCGCGCTCGAAACAACGCAACTGCCAGGCCAGCGACGGCGCATCAGCCAGACCGTCCAGCAATTCCCCGTAACGATCGAAGAGATGCGGGTGCGGATCGCTGCGCGCGGTCAACCGCACCAGCAATTCGTTGACGTACATCGCCGACAGCAAGGCGTCGCCGCGAAACGCGTGCGGCGCGCCTGCCGCTTCGACCGCCGCCAGGGTTTGCAGTTCGCCGCGGCCGCTCCAGTCCATGCGCAGTGCCTGCAACGGTTCCAGGGCGGAGCGCGACAGGCGTGCGCGCGCGCTGCGCACGCCGCGCGCAACCAGGCCCACGCGCCCGAAATCACGCGTGAAAGCCTCCAGCAGCAAACTGGTTTCGCGCCATGGCCGGACGTGCAGGACGTAGGCGGGTTGCTGGGTGATGCGCATGGCGATTGGGGACGAGGGACGTGTAGTGAGGGCGCGCCACACGGCGCTGCCGCAGATTGTCACCCTGCGAGGTCATTCAAGGTGCACTCTCGCCACGCCTCATCCCTGGTCTATTCATACCCGAACTGCCGCAGCGCCGCCTCGTCGTCGGACCAGCCGGCACGCACGCGCACCCACAGCTTCAGGAACACCTTGCGGCCGAGCAGTGCCTCGATGCCGCGCCGCGCCGCACTGCCGATGGCCTTCGCACGGCGTCCGCCGGCGCCGATCACGATGGCCTTCTGGCCTTCGCGCTCGACCCACACCACCGCATGGATTTCGGCAACGCCATCGGGGCGGTCCTCGAAGCGTTCGACCTCGACCGAAGTCGCGTACGGCAATTCTTCACCCAACTGTCGCATCAATTGCTCGCGCACCAATTCGCCAACGAGGAACCGTTCGCTGCGATCCGTGAAGGTATCCGTCTCGTAACGTGGCTCGCCCTCCGGCAGACGCACCAGGATCGCGCGCTCGAGTTCAGCGAGGCCCGCACGTTTCTGCGCGCTGACCATGAACACCTCATCCCATGCCCGGTCACGCGCAAGGCTTTCCACGAACGGCAGCAATTTCGCCTTGGTCGCGACGCGATCGACCTTGTTCACCACGAGCAGGCGCGGCATGTCGCGTTCGGCAAGCGCGGCGTGCACCGCGGCATCTTCGTCGTCCCAGCGTTCCGCCGCCACCACCTGGACGGCAAGGTCGGCATCGGCGATCGCCGCATGCACCGCGCGATTCAGACTGCGGTTGATCGCGCGCTTCGCGTCACGATGCAGCCCCGGCGTATCGAGGTAGAGGATCTGACCGTCCGCGGAATTGGCGATGCCGAGGATGCGCTGGCGGGTGGTGTGCGCGCGCGGCGTCACGATGGAAAGCGGCGCGTCGATCAGCGCGTTCAGCAGCGTGGACTTGCCGACGTTCGGGCGGCCGACGATCGCAACACTGCCGCAGTGGAATGAATGGCTCATTGAAACCCACGTCTCATCAGGAACAAATACTCGGGTTGTATCGAGAGCTTCGGCATCAATTCAAAAGCATCGGACGCGGATTTACGCGGATCGACGCGGATAGAGCAAGTTTATGATCTATCCGCGTTCATCCGCTTTTGTCCGCGTCAAAAAAGCTTCTTCCGGGAACGAACAGCGCCGGGCCCGTCATGGCACTGCGGATGCATCGAGACTTGCAAGCGCCGCCTCCGCCGCCATCTGCTCGGCGGCTCGCCGGCTTCCGCCGCTGCCTTCGAAGCGCGCCGCACGCGGCTGGTCGATCGCGCACACCACGTCGAATATCCGCGCATGCTCGTCGCCGCGTTCGGCCAGCAACTCGTAGCGTGGCAACGGCAAGCCCCGGCCCTGCAGCCATTCCTGCAGGCGCGTTTTCGGATCCTTTTGCGGAGGTCCCACCTCGGCAAGCGGCTTGGCGAAGACCGCATGCAGCCATTCGCGGCACGCGATGTAGCCGCCGTCGCGGTAAATCGCCGCCACCAGCGCTTCGAATGCATCCGCAAGAATGGAATCGCGCCGGAACCCGCCGCTCTTGAGTTCGCCCGAACCCAGCTTCAGCGCATCGCCCAGCCGCAATCCCCGCGCGCGCTCCGCCAGCGCGGGCTCGCTCACCAGGTGCGCGCGCAGTCGCGAGAGTTCGCCCTCGCTGGCACGCTCGCGTGCGTCGAACAACATTTCGGCGACCACCAGGTTCACCAGCGCGTCGCCCAGGAATTCCAGCCGCTCGTTGTTGGGGCGGCCCGCGCTGCGATGGGTCAGGGCAAGTTCCAGCAGGGACTCGTCGGTGAAGTGGTAACCGAGCTTCACGTCACTGTTGCACTTGCATCTTCAGCGGCACCGATTTCTCGAAATGCACCAGGAAGTCGATGTTGTAGATCCACGGAATCTTCTTGTCGTACTTGACCTGCAGCAACGATCCGCCACCCGGCGCGGTGACGATGTGCACGGCCTCGGCACCCAGCGTGTCGTCGTCCACGTACTGGAAGCTGCCCTTGAAACCGAGGTCCGCGCGAATCTGTTCCGGCGACTTGTTCGCGGTGTCGGGTTCCGAGGCGACCTGATTCATGGCTTTGACCACGCCCATGTACTCGATGTATGGAGGAACCAGCTTCATCGCCGTGTAGCCGAAAAAGGCAAGGATGACCAGGATGATCACGAACCCGATCAGGGTAATGCCCGATTGACGTTTCATGGAGTCGCCCCCTCGCACTCGATTGAGAATGGTTCCAGTCAGCCCGTCCGCGCCGCAACGAGGACACCCCCATGGGGTTCCGCGGGACGGCAAGAGCTTAATGCAACTTGCCGAAAGCGCGCACGGCAGACGGAGCTGCCTTGTCATTTCGTGACCTGCTTCCGCGGCGCCAGCGGCAATTCAAGATAACTCGGATGCCGCGGATCGAGATGCACGGAGAAAGTCGCGATACGCGCGTCCCTGGCGGTTTCGTAGCCGATGCGTCCGCCGGAGTTGTAGTTCTTCTGGAGGTCCGGGACGTTCAGCGGCGCCAGCACCACGCGCAGGCGCGTGCCCTTCGGCAGTTCACGGACGGTGAAGTAGAACCCGTCGAAGCGCCACGGCTCGATCGCGTTGGGCGTGGCGAACCGCGGGTTGTCCATGCCATGGCGAAAGCGCGCACGCACCATATCCTGGCCCAGCACCAGCGTTCGGCCGTCCGGCAGGATCGCGTCCACTTCCGCGCCGACGTCGCCATCGGGTGTATCCAGCGAAATGTTCGCAAGCAGCTGCATCGCACCGGCCAGCGTGATCGACTCCGGCAGCCGCTCGCTGACGTAGACCAGCCGATCCGTCTTGAATGGCTCGGCAGAGTGTACGAGGTAATCGTCGGGCTGATCTTTCAGCAGATCATCCGCGGGCAACAGTTTCAGCGGGTCGTCCGTGAACGTGTCGGCCGGCTGCTCGCCGGGTCGCGTCGTCGTCAGAAACCCGGCATGGAACCCGTCGTGCGCATCGCTGTCCGGAGAGGACAAATACAGCCGCAGTGCGTGGTCGGACAAGTCATCCAGCGAATCGGCATGACGCCATTCATCCGCGCCCATCACGTAGTAATTCACGCGGTGGCTCAGGATGACCGGGCGCTTGCCACCCTTCAGGACCCAGTTGAAGAAATCGACGTGGAGTTGGTCGATGTCCAGTACCGATTTCTTGTCGAAGGTCAGGCCGCCGAGTTTCTCCTGCGGATGCCGCGTGCCGGGGTGATCCCACGGGCCCACCAGCAGATAGAAATGCTGTTTCGCGTTGGCCGAGGCGTTCGCCATGAATTCGCGGTAATAGCGCAATGCGCCGGGCTGGTCGCCATCGAAGTAACCGGTGATCGTGAGGATCGGGATGTCGATGGATTTGTAATCCTCCGGCTTCGGGTTGTAGTGCGCCCAGTAACCGTCGTAGCTCGGATGATCCAGCCACTCGAGGAACGCGGCGCGATTGGTGCCGGCGAGATCGGCAAGCTGGTGGAACGGCTGGTTGTGTTCGTAGGCATCCACGAAGCGCGACTGCCAGTACTTCCGGTCACCGAACAGACTGTCCTGCCCGGTCTGGCCACTGGTCAGCGCAAGCCACTGCGCCGCATAACTCAGGAAAATGCCTTTCGGCTGCGGGTAATCCCAGCCGGGATACACCGCCGCGGTCGGCACCGCCGCCGCAAGATGTGCTGGATGCTGTGCAAGGATCTGCCACTGGTCCATGCCGCGATACGAGCCGCCACGCGTCACCACGCGGCCGTCGCACCACGGCTGTTTCGCCAGCCACGCGATGAGGTCGGCGCCGTCCGGGCCATTGCCGTAGAGCGGCGTGAACTTGCCCTCGGACGTGCCGCGCCCACGCACGTCGACACTTACGTAGACGTAGCCGTTTTCGGCAAACTTGACGGCGCGATCCTGGGTTTCATCGGAGATGTACGGCGTCAGTACCAGCACGACCGGCAAGGGCTTCTTCTGGTCCGCCGGACGCCAGATCGTCGCGGCCAGCTTCACGCCATCGCGCATCGGGACCATGTGGTGCAGATCGACCACCACGTTTTCGCCGACCGTCTTCGCGTTCGCCTGCGAAACGACCGCGCACACCGTCACGATCGCCAGCAGCCCGCTGGCGAGAATCCTGCGAACTCGTTGCATAATGGCCTCCCGTCGATGCGTGCGTCCATTGGTGCACGCGTCGTGCGCCGCGTCCATCCCTCGAAGGTCATGGATCAGGCGACGGAAAACTATTGCAGCACCGTCCCGATGCGGTGCCAATCGGCCAGGCTGAACCAGATGAAGAACGCCTTGCCGGCCAGGTTCTGCTCCGGCACGAAGCCCCAGAAGCGGCTGTCGGCGCTGTTGTCGCGATTGTCGCCCATCGCGAAGTAGTAGCCCTGCGGCACCTTCCATTCGCAGCCGCCGTCAGCCGTCACGGTGCCACCGGAGCCGATGCAGTTGTAGGACTCGACGTACCTGAATTGCAGCGTGGAATGAGTGACCCCGTCCAGTTCCTCCGTGTACAGATGCACCGGTGATACGTTGGGGTTTTCTTCGATCTGGATGCTGATCTTGTCGGTGCCGTGGTATTCGCCGACCAGCGTTTGCGGCACGGGCTTGCCGTTGATGGAGACATCCTCGCCGACCACCTTGATGGTGTCGCCGGGCAAGCCGACGATGCGTTTGATGTAATCCTCTTTGGGGTTCAGCGGATAGCGGAACACGGCGATGTCGCCACGCTTCGGTTCGCCGGTGTCAACGATCTTGGTATTGGTCACCGGCAGGCGCAGGCCGTAAGCGAACTTGTTCACGAGCACGAAATCGCCGACCAGCAGCGTCGGCATCATCGATCCCGAGGGAATCCGGAACGGTTCCAGCAGGAACGTGCGAAACAGCAGCACCGCCAGGATGACCGGGAAGAACGAGCGCGCGTAATCCACCAGCACCGGCTCGTGCGGCTTGAGGCCACCCGCCGCCGCGCGCTCCCGGCGGCGGCGCGCGAACGCAACGCGATCGACCAGCCAAATCACGAAGAACGCGGCGGTGACCAGCACCAGGGCCAGCGCGAAATCCGAAGTCCTGTACCAGATGTAGAGACAGATGGCGATGATGGCCACCAGCACCACGGTCCCCAATGCGTCTTTCTTCACTGCGTAGTCCTTGGATCGCGCGCAAGGCGCGGTTCTGCATCTGTCGCAATCGTCATTTCCGCTGCCGCGAAAATCCAGTGACTTTCGTCATCCCGGCAGCGCCGAACCGCCAGGCAAACCGGTCGGGCTGAGCACAGCGAAGCCCGAAGTCGTGCGGATACCGTGTTGGGCTCCATTGCATTCAGCCCAACCTACCCGATTCGTCGTTCCTGTGCCGACCGAAGGCCGAAACCCGGAATCTGCTTTTACCGAGACCGACTCGGGCAAAATCACAATACAAGGCCGGATCGAGCCGGCTTCATCGACGAGGTCCAACGTCGTGCGATGCCATGTTGAGCTTCATTGCACCCAGCCCAACCCACCCTGCTCTTTCGATTCCCGATTCCCGGCTTCACTCACTTGTCCGTCCGCAGCACGGCCAGGAACGCTTCCTGCGGGATCTCGACGCGGCCGACCTGCTTCATCCGCTTCTTGCCTTCCTTCTGTTTCTCCAGCAATTTCTTCTTGCGGCTGACGTCGCCGCCATAGCACTTGGCCAGCACGTTCTTGCGCAGCGCCTTCACCGTGGAACGCGCGATGATCTGAGCCCCGACCGCGGCCTGGATCGCCACGTCGAACATCTGCCGCGGGATCAGTTCGCGCATCCGTTCGACCAGGTCGCGGCCACGCCGGTCGGCGTGCGCACGATGCACGATCAGGCTGAGCGCGTCCACCCGGTCACCGTTGATCAGCACGTCCACGCGCACGAACGGACCCGCTTCGAAACGATCGAAGTGATAGTCCATCGATGCGTAGCCGCGGCTGACAGACTTCAGGCGATCGAAGAAATCCAGCACCACTTCCGCGAGCGGCAACTCGTAACTGATCCGCACCTGGCTCGCCAGATACTGGATGGAACGCTGCACGCCGCGTTTTTCCTCGCACAAGGTGATCACGTTGCCGACGTGTTCGGGCGGCGTCAGGATGTCGGCGACGATGATGGGCTCGCGGATTTCCGCGACCGCCGGCGATGCCGGCAGCTTGGCCGGGTTGTCCAGCAGCATCACCTCGCCATCGCTCTTCAGCACCTCGTATACCACCGTCGGCGCGGTGGTGACGAGGTCGAGGTCGTATTCGCGCTCGAGGCGTTCCTGCACGATTTCCATGTGCAGCATGCCGAGGAAGCCGCAACGGAAACCGAAGCCCATCGCTTCCGACGATTCCGGCTCGAAGAACAGCGCGGCATCGTTGAGACGCAACTTGTCGAGCGCTTCGCGCAGTGCCGGGAAATCGTCGGACGAAACCGGAAACAGCCCCGCGAACACGCGCGGCTGCATGTGCTGGAAGCCCGGCAGTGGTTTCGCAGCAGGATCGCTGGCAAGCGTCAGCGTGTCGCCGACCGGTGCGCCGTGCACGTCCTTGATCGAGGCGTTGACCCAACCGACCTCGCCGGCGCCGAGCCTGGCCATTTCCTTGCGCTTGGGCGTGAACACGCCCACGTTGTCGACCTGGTGGCTGCGGCCGCTCGACATCACCTGCAACTTGTCGCCGGGCTTGATCTCGCCCTGCATCACCCGCACCAACATGACGACGCCGAGGTAGTTGTCGAACCACGAATCGATGATCAGCGCCTGCAGCTTGTCGGTGTCGCGCGGTTTCGGCGGCGGGATGCGCGCGACGATCGCTTCCAGCACGTCGCGCACGTTCTCGCCGGTCTTGGCGCTGATCGCGACCGCGTCGGCGGCGTGGATGCCGATCACCGCCTCGATTTCTTCCTTCACCTTCGGAATGTCGGCGGTCGGCAGGTCGATCTTGTTCAGGACCGGCACGACTTCCAGACCCATCTCGACCGCGGTGTAGCAATTGGCAACCGATTGCGCTTCCACGCCTTGCGCGGCGTCGACCACCAGCAGCGCGCCCTCGCACGCCGCCAGCGAGCGCGAGACTTCGTAAGAGAAATCCACGTGGCCGGGCGTGTCGATGAAGTTCAGCTCATAGACCTGGCCATCGCGCGCCGTGTACGGCAGCGACACCGAACGCGCCTTGATGGTGATGCCGCGCTCGCGTTCGATCGGGTTGTCGTCCAGCACCTGCGCTTCCATCTCGCGCTCGGTAAGGCCGCCGCAGATCTGGATGATTCGGTCGGCCAGCGTGGACTTGCCGTGATCGATGTGGGCGATGATGGAAAAGTTGCGGATCTGCTGCATGGCGCGCGGCGTCGGCGCCTGGCGGCGCAAAACCGCGATTATCGCATGACAGGAACCTGAAACTCGGGCCGACCGATCGACATCCGTGCTTTTTCCGCCGGCCATCCATGGCTTGGCCATCATGCCATGCGCTTCTTCAACCCCCTTGAGTAAAGGAGGTGGCCGACCGGCGTTGCCGGTCGGCCGGAGGTTGTGGAAGTCTGTTCAGTCTCGCGCGAAACGATCGCTTCCAAATCCAACACAATCCCTTACATCTGCGCGAACTTGAAGGTCGCTCCGCTCGGATCGACTGCCGCCTTGACCGCCGCTTCGTCGGCCTTGTCGCCGATGAACAACACCACCACGCCCTTGAAGGAGCCCGGCGACGCCTGCTTGAACGCGTTCTCCAGCACCTTCGCGGTGGTCGCCGAGTTCGGGCCGCCCGCGGCCACCATGTTGCCCGGCAACACGGTCGCGGCAACGACCGTGTCAATCTGATCCTGGACACGGCCCAGGGTTTCTTCCGCGGACGAAGCACTGGCCGGTTGGGCCGCCGTGCCGGCCGCCCCCGCCGACGCTCCTGCTGCCGCGACCTGGACGGGCACGTCGGGCACGAAGTAGACGTACGGCGTGTTGGTGATGTTGCCCATGTTGTCCTGCACGATCTGGGTCAGGTAGGCCTGCCAACCCTTGATGTCGTTGGGATCGGTAGGCTTGGTGGCCTTGGCTTCCGTGTTTGTATTGGCCTGATTGCTGTTGTCGTTGCAGGCGCTGAGACCAATGGTCCCCAGCAGCGCGATGGCGGCGATGAAAAGGAATTTGCGCATGGCGATCACCTCGATGACTTGCGTGGAACGGCGGAACCAGCTCGCCCCCCCGGCTTGCGTCGGTGTTGACGCAAGGCCTTCTGGACAGCCGGATGAACGAAATTGGAAACGTCGCCGCCGAGGCTCGCGATTTCGCGCACCAGCGACGATGAAATGAAGCTCCACTCCTCGGCCGGCGTCAGGAACAGCGTTTCGGCTTGCGGAATCAGATGCCGGTTCATGCTGGCAAGCTGGAATTCATACTCGAAATCGGACACCGCGCGCAATCCGCGCAGGATCACGCCCGCGCCGCACTCGGTCACGAAGCGCGCCAGCAGGGTATCGAAGCCGCGCACCTCGACATTGGCCACTTCGGCCAGCGTGGCGCGCGCAAGCGCGACCCGTTCGTCCAGTTCGAACCGCGGCGTCTTGCCGCTGGAACGCGCGACGGCCACGATCACCTTGTCGAACAGCGGCGCAGCGCGCGCGACCAGGTCGCCGTGACCGTTGGTGATCGGGTCGAAGGTGCCCGGATACACCGCGATGCGCGGGTTGGATCGGGTTGGCTTGTCGGTCCCCATGACCCCATTGTGCCATCTTGCGGCGCCGCCGTGACAGCGCAGTGCGCATCAGCTTCCACCGAGGTGAAACAGCGTGCCGCGCACCGCGCCCGCGTCGCGCTGCCGGTGCAAGCGCCAGCGTTCGGGAACTTCCCACGCATCGCCGACCCCGGATTCCACGTACACCCACGCGTCCGGCGCAAGCCAGCCGTGTGCATCGAGCAGCGCTGCGGCGTGCGCCCACAGCGCCGAGCCGAACGGCGGATCGACGAAAGCGATGTCGAATTTTTCCGGTGCTGGCGTGGCCAGTGCGCGCAGTGCATCGACGTGCCCCACGGTCGCGGCATCCTGATGCAGGCGCGCAAGATCCGCTTCGATCGCCTGCGCCTGCGCACGATCCTGTTCGAAAAAGACCGCGCGCCGTGCGCCGCGTGACAAAGCTTCGAAGCCCAACGCACCAGTGCCGGCAAATGCATCCAGCACGCACGCGCCGTCGATCACCGGCGCCAGCCAATCGAACACCGTCTGGCGAAGCCGCTGCGGCGTCGGACGCAGACCCGGCAACGTCGGCACGCTCAACCGCGATCCGCGCAGCCGACCGCCAATAATGCGGACGTGCCCCGGCGGCACCGTGCCTTGATGTCGTTTCCCCATACGCCCTATACGAAGCCGCTGTTGTGAAAAGTCAGGGCAGGAAGCCCGTTCGGGGGTTGGCGATCGCCGCGCCTTTCAGGAGGCCGCAAGAATCGTTGCGCCGCTATCACGAATGATCGCAAGAAAATAGTCAGGCCATGGATGGTCGTTCTGGTGTCGACGACCGCCATACCTTCAGGGTGCGGCAAGAATTGTCGCGCCGCGATCATGGATGATCGCAAGAAAAAGCCCATTCTGGTGTTTCCCCGAAGCACAACTGTCGCGCTGGCATCAACCTGACTACTGCCGCGATCAAGGATGATCGCATTAATGAACCCGGTGTTAGCATTTCCGCCTGCAATACCCCAAACGTGAACCCGATGCCGAGTCTCTGGAACAAACTGGCCGGCCGCAAGCCGCGCCCCGAGCCGCCGCCGACGCCCGACGCATCCCCCGCGGCCCAGGATGAAGCGTCCGGACAGCCGAGCATACCTGCCCGGCGCGAACCCGAGGTGCCGGCCACGGAATCGGCGCTGCCGAACATTGCGAGCGGTCCGGATGACCTGCTTGCGCCGGCACAGTCGATCCCGTCTCGCCGCAGTTGGCGCGACCGGCTTGCATCCGGTGGTTTCGCCCGCGGATTGTCATCGCTGTTCGCGCGCAACCCGGTGCTGTCCGATGAACTGCTCGACGAACTGGAAATCACCCTGCTGTCCGCCGACGTCGGTGTCGCCTCCACCAGTGAATTGATCGACGACTTGCGCCGGCGCATGCACAAGCGCGAATTCGCCGATGCCGTTGCGCTGCGCGAAGCCCTGCGCACGCGCCTGGTCGACTTGCTGCAGCCGGTCGCGCAACCGCTCGACGTCGGCACGCGCAAGCCGTTTGTGCTGCTGGTGGTCGGCGTCAACGGCGTCGGCAAGACCACCACCATCGGCAAACTGGCGCGACGTTTCCAGCAGGAAAATCGCGGCGTGCTGCTGGCCGCCGGCGACACGTTTCGCGCCGCCGCGGTCGCGCAGTTGCAGGAATGGGGTTCGCGGCTCGGCGTGCCGGTATGCTCGCAGGGCCAGGGCGCGGACTCGGCCAGCGTGATCTTCGACGCGCTGCAGATGGCGGTTGCGCACAAGCACGACATACTCATCGCCGACACCGCCGGCCGCCTGCACACACGTTCCGGATTGATGGACGAACTGGCCAAGGTCAAGCGCGTGCTGGGCAAGCTCGACGCCGAGGCGCCGCACGAAGTGCTGATGGTGATCGACGGCACCACCGGCCAGAATGCGATCAACCAGGTACGCGAATTCATCAACGCGATCGGGGTCACGGGGCTCGCGGTCACCAAGCTGGACGGCACCGCCAAGGGCGGCGTGGTGTTCGCGCTGGCGCGGGAGTTCGCGGTGCCGATCCGCTACGTCGGCCTTGGCGAGCGCGCGGAGGACATGCGCGTCTTCGACGCCCGCGCCTTCGTGGACGGACTGCTGCCCGTCGGCGGCTGATCATGCCGGCCACCGCGCCATCGTCGCGGCACCTCCTGCGCTGGATCGCGTTGGCGATCGTCGCGGTATTGGCCGCGCTGGCGATCGCGGCAGCCGTGTACGTCCACAACCTGCTGCAACCCGCCCGCTTCACGGCCTTGCTGGAAAACGACCTTGCGGCGGTCGGCCTGAGGCTGCGCCTGCAGGCACCCGCCGAACCCACCCTGTTCCCGCGCCCCGGCGTGCAGTTGAAGGGTTTAAGCCTGACCAACGCCGGTTCCAGCCGGCCGGTGCTGCAGGCGGCCGGCGCCACCATCGTGGTGCCGTGGCGTGCGCTGCTGCATGGCGAGGTCGCCATCGAACGCGTGGACGTGGTTGCGCCGCGTTTGAACCTGGACGAACTCGAATCGCTGCTTGCGCGGCTGCCGCGCCGCGCCGCCGGACCCCCGCGCCTGCCCACCATCGCCACCGGCGTGCACATGAGCCAAGGCACGCTTTCCCGCAATGGCTCGCCGTTGCTGTTCGACTTCAGCATCGAGACCGGCGCATTGGCACCCGGGAAAGTGTTCCGGTTGGAAGCCGCTGCACGTGGCGCGACCGGCAACCGCTTCACCGCCGCGCTCACCACGGTGCCATCGGCAGCCCACGACGGCGTGATCGATCTCAAGGCTTTGAATTTCCGCCTCGCCGAGCAGCAAGGCACCGCGCTGGAACTCGAAGGCGAAGGCAGTTGGCGTGGCGGCGAAGATCTCGCGATGCAACTCCGGGGCACGCTTCGCCATCACGCATTCGCGCCGCCACCGGCAGCGTCAACCGGTGCGCCCGCCGCGTCAGGCTCGTCGCTCAGTCCGCCTGCCATCCCCGCGGAATTCGTCACCGACAACATCGCGCTGGACGTTTCGCCCGCGCGCGGGCATGCGCCGCTCGCGGTCGCCCTCAAACTGGACGGTGACGACGCGCACGCCGACCTCCGCTTGCAGCCCACCGAATTCGGGCGCTGGTGGAAACGCGTGCTGGCCGCGCAGCCGGGCCAGCCGCCGGGCGCGTTGCCGTTCACGGGCAAGGCCGAAGTGCGGCAACTCGATATCGGCTGGCTGAAGGCCACCGGGTTCACGATCGATGCCGGCCCGGATCTCGCCCCGACCTCGAGCTCTTCGAGCGCGGCCCCGGCCGCGTCGACAGCACATTGAGGCGTGGACGATTTCGCGCGCCACTTGTTGCACTGGTACGACCTGCACGGTCGCCATGACCTGCCGTGGCAGCACCCGCGCGCACCTTATCGCGTTTGGGTTTCGGAGGTGATGCTGCAACAAACCCAGGTCGCGACCGTCCTTCCGTACTTCGAACGATTCGTCGACGCGTTGCCGGACGTCCGAGCGCTCGCGGCCGCGTCGGAAGATCGCGTCCTGGCATTGTGGTCGGGACTCGGATACTACCGGCGCGCGAGATACCTGCACGCGGCAGCGCAGCGATGTGTCGTGCGACACGATGGCGAATTGCCGCGCGATTTCGAATCGCTGGCCGCCCTGCCCGGCATCGGTCGTTCCACCGCGGGCGCGATTCTGGCGCTGGCGCACGAACAACGTCACGCGATCCTCGATGGCAACGTCAAGCGGGTGCTGAGCCGCTATCACGGCGTTGCCGGCTGGCCTGGCGAGCGCACCGTCGAAAACGCGCTGTGGGCGCATGCCGAAACGCACACGCCGGAAGCGCGGATCGCCGACTACACGCAGGCGATCATGGACCTCGGGGCGACCGTTTGCACGCGCGCGAATCCGCGCTGCGATGCCTGTCCGCAAGCGCAAGTTTGCGCCGCGCATCGGGCCGGAATCACGGCCGTGATTCCGGCCGCGCGTCCCGCGCGCGCGCTGCCGGAAAAGTACACGTTCTTCGTCGTGCTACGCGACGAGCACGATCGCGTGTTGTTGCAGCGGCGCCCGCCGCAAGGCGTCTGGCCGGGATTGTGGAGCCTGCCGGAAGCCGCCGACGAACACGCTGCGCAGGAGCTTGCTTCGCGCCTCGCCGCTCTCGATCCCGACACCGCCGTCGCCTTGCCGGTCATTCTGCACGTGTTCACGCATTTCAAATTGCACGCCTCGCCGATCGAGTGGCGCGGCGTGCGTGCGCGCTCCGCTGTTGCGGACGATCCCGCGACCCGCTGGTATTCACGCGCCGAGATTGCGGATCTCGGCATCCCTGCGCCCGTGAGAAAGGTATTGATGCGATGGCCCGAAGCGTCTTCTGCGAAAAACTCCAGCGCCAAACCGAAGGCCTCGATCGCCCGCCATGGCCGGGCGAACTCGGCCAACGCATCTACGAACACATCGGACGCGAAGCGTGGCAACAGTGGCTTGACTACCAGACCATGCTGATCAACGAGAACAGGCTGTCGCCGCGCGACCCGGACACGCGCAAATTCCTCGCCGCGGAGATGCAGCGATTCCTGTTTGGTGAATCTCCTGCCGGGGAAGCGGGCGACTAGCCGCCGGAGGCCGACGCGCCTTCCTGTTTTTCCTTCGCGCGATCCTGCTTCATTTTCAACTCGTTCACCGGCACGATCTTCGTGATCTTGCATCGCTGGTGATCGAACGTGACGAAGTCGAAGTTGCGATACAGCATCTGGTTTTTCGCGGTCAAGCCGATGCCGTTCGCGAACGCAAGGTTGGTGCACGGCGTTTCCACCGTCAGCAGGTACAGCTTGTTGACGCCGAACCAGATCGCCACCTGGTCGGGCGCCAGATACTGGAATCCATTGATCTGGAAATAGCGGACGTGGTCCACCGGCGCCTCGGCATACTTCTGGTAGCGCGCCAGGTCGGCATGTTCCGAATCCGTCTGCTGCGCAATTGCGGGCACCATCGCGGCGCCAGCCAGCAGCATCGCCAAACCCACGACTTTCGGGAAGTTTTTCATCCTGATCCACCTCATGCCGCTGCCCGGGTTTCTCACTATACTTGCCGCGCGGTCGGGTGGCTGATCATGTGCCGGCCGCCGGTCACGTGCGACCGCCCCTTCACAGGAGTTGGCTCTGGTCGTGTCGAAGCACCCGCAGGTCAACGCCAATCGCGACGCATCGGCCAGCCCGCCGAGGCGTTTGCCTGCGCCGCTGGAATGGCTGGCGCGACCGTTGGCGCGACTTTCCACCAGCCTGTTCAATCTGCGTGCGGGACTCACTTCGGACAGTGTGATCAGTCTGCTGCTGATCGCGGCCGGCGTCTGGTACGGGCGCATGCAACCGGCGCTGGCGGCGCTGACCGCGCTGTGCGGATTGTTCGCCTTCACCTTCATCGAATACGCCGCGCACCGTTGGCTGTTCCATGGCAACACGGGTCCGTTCAAGTCCGGCCACGATCACCATCACGACAACCCGCTCGGCTACGACGCGCTGCCGTTCTTCATGCCGCCGCTTTTCATGTGCGCGCTGGGCGCGCTGTTCGCGCTGGCGATTCCGGTCGGTTACGCCTTGCTGCTGGCCGGCACCATCGCGGCGGGCTATGCCGCCTACGGGCTGAGCCACGTCGTGATCCACGTGCATCGCTTCGACAGCCCGATGATGCGTCGCTGGGCCGGTTTCCACAACATCCATCACTACCACCCGGACACCAACTTCGGCGTGACTACCGGCCTCTGGGACGTGATTCTCGGCACCCGCTATCACCGCAAGCCGCGGACGGTGTTGTAAACAGAGCTTCCGGTTTCGCAACCAGAGCGGCGCCCTCGCGATCTCCAAGGGTGATCGTTTAGCATGTCCGTTTGCGCTGCCGCCGGAGCCGTGAATGGATCGTCGCGATTTCCTGAAATCCGCCAGCCTCACCGCGCTCGCCGGCATGCTGCCAGCCACGGACGCGCTGGGTGCGCAGATGCACGCCGCTGCTTCCGGCGACGCGACGGCCCTGCCGGCCGGCAGGGCCGATCACACGCTGCGCATCGGCCACGGCGTGCTGGAACTGTCGGACCGAAAATTCGTTTCGACCACGCTCTACAACGGTGACTTTCCCGGTCCGCTGCTGCGCTTGAAGGAAGACCAGGAAACCGTCGTCGACGTCTTCAACGACACCGACCACGACGAGCAGGTGCACTGGCACGGCCAGTACCTGCCGGACAGCGTGGACGGCGCCGACGAGGAACGCACGCCGCCCGTGCCGGCGCACGGCCATCGCCGAATCGCGTTCACGCCGACACCGTCCGGCTTGCGCTTCTATCACACCCACGTGCGCGCGGGTCCCGATCTCGCACGCGGGCTGTACACGGGTCTCGCGGGTCCGGTGTACATCGAACCGAAAAACGAACCCGGCGCCTACGATCGCGAAGTGTTCCTGACGCTCAAGGAATTCATGCCGTACCTGACGCGCGTCGACATGGACATGGCCTTCATGGAACCCGCGGGCATGGAAATGGACCTCGTCACCATCGCCGCCAACTCCGACCCGAACGCCGGCAGGGTGCCGCCCGGCTACGAACTCGCCTACGGCGCCTTCGCGATCAACGGCAAGTCGCTCGGCCACGGCGAGCCGATCCGCGTGAAACGTGGCGAGCGCGTACTGCTGCACGTGATCAACGCCAGCGCCACCGAGAACCGCAGCCTCGCCCTGCCCGGCCACACCTTCAAGGTGGTTGCGCTGGACGGCAACCCGGTGCCGCATCCGGCCGAGGTGCCGGTGCTGTGGATCGGCACCGCCGAGCGCGTGTCCGCGATCGTCGAAATGAACCATCCCGGCGTGTGGGTGCTGGGCGACACCACCGATTCCGACCGTGAAGGCGGCATGGGCGTCGTGATCGAATACGCGGGCGCCACCGGCAAGCCGCAGTGGCAGGCGCCACCGAAGTTCATGTGGGACTATCGCCTGTTCGCCGATCCGGAGCGCACGCCGCCGAAACCCGACGAAGTCATCGACATGGTGATCACCGCGCGCCAGAGTGCGGCCGAGGGTTTCGACGTGTACGCGATCAATGGCATACCTTTTGACATGCAAACCATGCCGGTCATGCGCAAGTTGAAACTCGGGCGCCGCTACCGCCTGCGTTTCCGCAATGCCAGCGGCGACATCCATCCGCTGCACCTGCACCGCCACGGTTTCGAAATCACCAGGCTCCATGGGCAGCCGACAGCGGGCGTGATCAAGGACGTGGTGCTGGTGCCGCCGTTCCAGACCACCGAGGTCGACTTCACCGCCGATCAGCCCGGCCTCACCCTGTTCCATTGCCATATGCAGCAGCACATGGACTACGGCTTCATGGCGCTGTTCGAAACCGCCTGAGTCGCTGACTGACGCCATGGATCACTACACGCGCCGATTACATTCCCGCGCGTACGCTTGCGCCTCCCACACCGGGCAGATCGGAGGCAGCGATGAACAGGTTCCTGACAATGGGCATGGCCGGCGCACTCGTCGCCAGTCTTTCACTCGTCGCGTTCGCGAACGGCAACATCAACAACGAGGTAAGCACCGCGCACGCCCACGCGCTGATGGCGCAGAGCGCCAAAAACATCGCGATGGCGCACGCGCACCTGCAACACGCGGTCAACTGTCTGGTCGGCCCCAACGGAGCCGGCTTCGACGCCAAGGCCGAAAACCCGTGCAAAGGCCAAGGCAATGGTGCGATTCCCGATTCGATGTCCAACCAGGCACTGCACGGCAAGCTGGAAAGCGCATTGACCACCGCGCAGGCCGGGCTGAAATCCGACTCGCTCGCCAGCGTGCAGCAGGACGCGGGCCAAGTTGCGGCGACGCTCCAGGACAGCGGTTCCAAGGCAAACCCGGCGGCCGGCGGCAGCTCCTGGTAGTTCCGGCATCGGCAATCCGTGCGCGGGTCTCGGCGAACGCCGCGACCCGCGTGGCCTGACGTGGATCATTCACGCTGACGTCGCAGCGCGGGACACTGCGCCATTCGCATCGGGAATCACGCCATGGCAACGCGCTACACGGGCCTTTCCACCAATATCCTCGACGCCGTCGGCGACACGCCACTACTGGAAATCGACGGCGTGTTCGCCAAGTGCGAATTCCTGAATCCGTCGGGTTCCATCAAGGCGCGCATCGCCAGATACATCATCGAACGTGCCGAAGAAACCGGCGCGATCAAGCCCGGCGACACCATCGTCGAAGCCACCAGCGGCAACACCGGCAATGCGTTTTCGATGGTCGCCGCGGTGAAAGGCTACCGCATGATCGTGGTGATGCCGGAAGGCTTGTCGAGCGAGCGCGTCGCGATCTCGCGCGCGTATGGCGCCGAGGTCCTTTTCTGCGGCACCTTCCACGTCAACGATGCGCTGGAACGCGCGCGTGAACTCGGCAAGCAGCCCGGCTTCTTCTTTCCCGGCCAGTTCGAGAACGAATGGAACGTCGACGAGAACCGCGAAATCCTCGGCCCCGAAATCCTGTCGCAACTGCCGAAAGGCCGCGCGCCCGACGCCTTCGTGCACGGGGTTGGAACTGGCGGCACGCTGATCGGCGTCGGCCAGGCTTTCCGCAAGGCCAACCCGAACGTGCGCCTGTTCGCGATGGAACCCTCCGAATCGCGCACCATCCTGTGCGGCGAAGTGGCGCTGCACCAGATCGAAGGCATCTCGGACGGCTTCGTACCCGGCATTTTCGCGCACCATCGCGAACTCGTCCGTGACACCACCAGCGTCGCCAGCGCCGACGCGATCGGGGAGATGCGCAAACTCGCGCGCACCCGCGGCCTGTTCTGCGGGCCGAGTTCGGGCGCGCACATGATTGCGGCGCGCCGCATTCGCGATCAGTTCCCGGAACTGAAAACCATCGTCACGATCCTGGATGACGAAGGCGAGAAATACCTGCAGGATTTCTTCATGCGTCCGGCGGCTGGCACCGACACGCCGGTACCATTTCATTGACATGCGATCATCCCTGATCGCGCTTCGTCCGAGCCCAACGCCACACACCACGCCGGGGCCGTGAGGCACCCGAACGGCCGTCCTTGGCCTGACCTTTCACAACGGCTTTCATCATTCAGGAGACAAAACCATGCCCCAGCGCCTCAACTACGCCAAGGCTTCACCCGAAGGTTTCAAGGCCATGCGCCAACTGCAGGCGCACGTCGACGACTGCGGACTCGAACATTCGTTGCTCGAACTGGTGAAGATGCGCGCCTCGCAGATCAATGGCTGCGCGTACTGCCTCGACATGCATTCGAAAGATGCCCGCGCCGCGGGCGAAACCGAGCAACGCCTGTACCTGCTGGACGCCTGGCGCGAGTCGCCGTTCTACAGCGAGCGCGAACGCGCCGCGCTGGCGTGGACCGAAGCCCTCACCCGCATCTCGAAAACCAGGGACGTTTCCGATGCGGTGTACGACGAAGTCCACAAGCAATTCAGCGACAAGGAATTGGTGGACCTCACGTTCGCGATCATCGCGATCAACGGCTGGAATCGGCTGGCGATTCCGTTCCGCTCGGAGCCCGGGCACTACCGGCCGGGCGATCACGCCAAGAGCAATTAAGCACACGGCGAGATGCCGATTGGTTGCGGGACGATGATGGCCGAGAGCAGACTGCATGCGCCCGGGAGCGCACGCGAACGCCGAAGATGGCCCTAAGGGCGAGCGCCATGGATGGCGCGATTCATCGAACGACGAAGATGGATCCGGCGTGAAGCAGCATCGGAGTTTCGATGCTCACCTTCAGCACAGCAGAATGGTGGCCAAGGGCGGAATCGAACCACCGACACGGGGATTTTCAGTCCCCTGCTCTACCAACTGAGCTACTTGGCCACGCTTGGGTGATCGACCGGCATGTCCGCATGGCGCGGATTCGCGATCACGAACCGCGTATTAGACCGGCCACTGCGTAACCCGTCAAGCGTCGGTACTCAGCCGATGCCCCAAAGGGCTCGATCCAGGTCGGCATCCAGCCCGAATGCCTGCATCGGCACGCGGCCATCGCGCACGTCCACGCCTTCCGCGCGCAGACGCTTCGACTGTTCGCGAAATCCGCGGCTGCCGCGCGGCAGCGCGATGGTGCCGTTGGCATGCAGCACCCGGAACCATGGCAATTCCAGTCCATCCGGCGTATCGCGCAGCGCGGCGCCCACCAGTCGCGCGCGACCCGGCAATCCCGCACGTGCGGCGATCTGCCCGTAACTCGCGACGCGCCCCGGCGGAATGGCCGCGATCGCGGTGTAGATGCGCTTGTAGCGATCGTCCACCATCATTCGCCCGGCACGAAGACGCGAGGCACGGCTGCGCTGTCGGTAGCGCCAGTGCAAAAAGAGGGCTGCAATCGGGGCACGGGCACTCAGGGAACGTGCCGGTACTGCACCCGGGTACGCCGCGCCACCACGATGCCGTAGATGCTGATCACGAACCACACCGCTTCCAGCAGGAATGCGGACAAATTGAAAGCGCCGAACACCAACGACAACGCAACACCGAGCGCGCCGAGCGCGTTCATCAATTGGTAGGTCAGCCCGTTGCCGTGCAGCTTTTGCGCCTGCAACAGGAAATAGGCAAGCAGCGTCACGATCATGCCGATGAGTCCGACGACAACCGTCCAATCGAGTGTGATGTTGATGCTCATGCTTTATTTCCCCGCTGCCTTACCGCCTCGAACAACGCGACGCCGGTCGCCACCGACACGTTCAGGCTTTCCATGGCGCCAGGCATCGGGATGCGCGCCAGGCGATCGCAGGCTTCGCGTGTCAGCCTGCGCATGCCCTCGCCTTCGCCGCCCATCACCAGCGCCACCTTGCCCTCGAGATCCACGTCATAGAGCGATGCCTCCGCGTCGCCGGCCAATCCCGTCAACCAGACGCCTGCATCTTTCATTTCGCGCAACGCGCGCGCGAGATTGGTCACCTCGACCAGCGGCACGCGATCGACCGCGCCCGCCGACGCGCGCCGCACCACCGGCGTGACGCCGACGGCACGATCCTTCGGCACGATCACCGCCGCGGCACCGGCCGCTGCCGCGCTGCGCAGGCAGGCACCGAGATTGTGGGGATCGGTGACGCCGTCCAATACGAGGTACAACGCGTTGTCGGTTTCCAGCAAGCCTGCAAGATCGTGTTCGGATTTCGCCGCCGGCACTTCGTAATTCGCGGCGATGCCCTGGTGCCGTGCGTGGCCGGAAACCTTGTCCAGCATTGCACGCGGACGCGCGTGCACGCGCACGCCAAGGCGCTTGGCTTCGTTCACCAGTTCCGCGACACGCGGATTATGCGCGCCCTGCTCGACCAGCAATTCGCGCACGCGCGACGGATCGTTGGCAAGCGCGCCTTCGACCGGATTGATGCCAACGATCCAGGTTTCGCTCATGGTAAAACCCCATCAACCAGATCGTCATTCCGCACGCCGCGCAGGGACGATCCGGAATCCGCTCTCCCCTCGAGACCAGAAGCAGATTCCGGGCTCTGCCCGCAGAGACGGCAGGCAACCCCGGAATGACGATCAATCCTCATCGGCGCCGACGCTGTTTGTCGCTTGCGACGCTTTCCCGCTCGTCGCGTCCCGACACCATCCTGAAATCGATCTTGCGGTCTTCCATGCTCGCGCGCAGCACCTGCACACGTACCTCGTCGCCAAGGCGAAAAATGGTGCCCGTGCGCTCGCCACGCAGTTCATGCCGGCGCGCGTCGAATTGGTAATAGTCGTTGCGCAGCTGGGTGATGTGCACCAGGCCGGATACTTTCGATTCGGTCAACTCCACGAACAGGCCGAACGAGGTGACGCCGGTGATGATGCCGTTGAACTCGGCACCGACGTGCTTTTCCATCCACGCGCACTTGTAGCGCTCGTCCACGTCACGCTCGGCTTCCTCGGCGCGACGCTCCGTGCGCGAACAGTGCGCGGCCATCGTCGTCATCTTGCTTTCGGTGTAGAGGTATGCCGACGGCTTGCCGCCGGCGAGCGCATAACGAATCGCCCTGTGCACGAGCAAATCGGGATAGCGGCGGATCGGCGAAGTGAAATGGGTGTAGGCGTCCAGCGCCAGGCCGAAGTGTCCGTGATTGGCGGACTGGTAGCTCGCGAGGCTTTGTGCGCGCAACAGGACGCTTCGGAACAACTCGGCATCGGCACGCTCGACCACGCGTTTCAGCAGCGCGGCGAAGTCGCGCGGCTGCACGTCGGCCAGCGGCGGCAGCTTCAACTTGTACTCGCGCAGGAACGCCAGCAGGTCTTCGTACTTGTCCGCGGGCGGCGGCGCGTGCACGCGGAACGGTGCGGGGATCTTCTTCTTCGCAAGAAACTTCGCCGCCTGCACGTTGGCGGCGATCATGCATTCCTCGATCAGCTTGTGCGCGTCGTTGCGCTCGTGCGCGCCCAGCGAAACCACCTCGCCCTTGTCGTCCAGCCGGTAATCGACCTCGCTGGTTTCGAATTCGATGGTGCCGCGCCGCTTGCGCGCGGCGGCGAACGCCTTGTAGAGCGCGTGCAGTTGCTCGACATGCGGCAGCAGCTTGCCCATTGCGCGCCGCGTTTCCTGGTCGTTCTCGCCGACGGCCTGCCAAACCGCGTCATAGGTCAGCCGCGCATGCGAGCGCATCACCGCCTGATAGAACTTCGCGCGGGTGACCTCCCCGTCACTGCCCACCCGCATCTCGCAGGCCATGCACAGGCGGTCCACGTCCGGGTTCAAGGAGCAGATCCCGTTGGACAAGGTCTCCGGCAGCATCGGCACCACGAAGCCCGGGAAATACGCCGAGGTGCCGCGCTTGAAGGCTTCGTCGTCCAGCGAGGTTTCCGGTTGCACGTAGTACGAAACATCCGCGATCGCGACGATCAATTTGAAGCCGCCGCCGCGCACCGGCTCGGCATACACCGCATCGTCGAAGTCGCGCGAATCGGCGCCGTCGATGGTGACCAGCGGCAGCTTGCGCAGGTCCACGCGGCCTTCGCATTCGCTCCGCGTCACGCTCGGCTCGACGTCTTCGGCTTCGCGTGTCACGTCGACCGGCCATTCGTGCGGGAGCCCATGGCTTTCGATCGCCATTTCGACGATCAGAGAAGGCTGCAGGCGCTCGCCCAGCACGCTGACGATGCGGCCGATGGGGCCACGCTGCGGCGTCGGCGGTTCGGTGATCTCCGCCACCACGATCTGGCCCGCACGCGCGCCATTGCGGGCGTCGGGTGGGATCAGCACGTCCTGGTGCAGCCGACGATCGTCGGGGTCGACCACGACCACGCCGTGCGCTTCCACCACGCGCCCCACCAACCGCGGTGCGCGGCGTTCCAGCACCTCCCGGATCGCGCCCTGCTGCCGGCCGCGCCGGTCGACGCCGACCACCGATGCCAGCACCCGGTCGCCGTGCAGCACCTGCCGCATCTGCGCGGGCGACAGATACAAATCGTCGCCGCCTTCGTCGGGTCGCAGGAAACCGTAACCCTCCGCATTGGCGAGCACCGTGCCCGCGATCAGGCCGATCCGTTCGGCAGGCGCCAAACCACCGCGGCGGCTTTCCAGCAACTGGCCATCGCGCAACATCGCGCGCAGGCGCTTGTCCAGGGCTTCGCGCCGGACATCGTCATGGATGTCCAAGGCCTCGGCGATCGCGTCCGCGCGCAACAGGCTGCCGCGCTCGGCCAGCAACGCAAGGATCGCCTCGCGGCTCGGAATGGGATGTTCGTAGCGCCGCGCCTCGCGCTCGGCGTGCGGATCGACGAAGCCGTGTGCCTGCTTCTTGTCGATCTTGCGCGGGTGCTGTTTCTTCCCGGCGGTGTCGCGCGGCGAAGTCTCGCGCCTGCGCGTGTCGGTTTGCTTCCGCGCGCGCGGCTTGCGGGCGGAGCGGGACGGCGGACGATTGCGTCTGGGCATTCCGCCAGCGTCGCGCAGCGGCGCCGCGAAAGCAAGTCCGCATCGCGCCTCGCGTCTCCGGCCACGCCACGAAGGTGGAACCGGCGCCCGTCGGGCGCCAGCGCCACACCGCTAGGGTTCGACCGTATCCTGGCGGTCGGGAAGCAGCGTCACGGGGACTTCGAATATCGCATCCACCGGCAACCCATTGGCCTCCGCCGCGTCACGGATCGCCTGTTCGGTCGGGCCTTCGTAGATGCAGAACGTCGTGGTCTTGTCGCGCGTGGCGTACGAATGCACCCACTTCACGTCGTGGTTCGCGTTGTTGCCGTTGACCTTGGCCTTGACGGCCTTGTCCAGGCCGTCGAGCGCGCCGGCCGGAAAGGTGCGTTTGATGAGATAGCGATGCATGGTCTGGACTCCTCGCCCGGTTGGCGGCGACGCTTCCGCGAACATCGAGTCGTGGCCGGTCGCACGTGCCGGAAACGCTGCTGTTTTGGTGTCCGGGAGTGTCTCACAGCGCCGACAGGAATGCGACGAGATCGCTTTTCTGCTGTTCGGTCATTCCTACGTTGAAACGCGTGTCGTAGAAGTCGACCACTTCCCGCAATGTCGCGGCCGAACCGTTGTGGAAATACGGCGCACGTGCGGCGAGTCCGCGCAGGTTCGGACCCTTGAACTTGCCGATGTCGGCCCATTTGCCGGTCAGCATCGCGAGGCCGGGGTCGGTGGTCTGCACGACCTGGCCCGTCTTGATGTTGGTCAGCGTGTACAGCGGCATGTCGGGCGTGCGCCGGTTTGCGTCGGCAACGCCGATGTTGAGCGGCGCGGCCACCGAATGATTGCCGATGTTGGGCGAGTCGTGGCAAGTGCCACAGGTGCCCCGGATCACCGGCTTGCCGGTCGCATCGTTCAAGCCCGCCACGCCGGTGATGTTGATCGGCATCGAGTTGAACAATTCCTGGCCGCGCACGATCGCGGCGCGCGCCATCGAGCGCGCATCGAAACGGCGCGCCCGATCCGGCTCGCGCCAATGATCGAACAGGCGCATCACCTTCGGATCGAACGGATCGAGGCTGGGGTCGTTGCCGAGTGAGTCGTTGATGCCTATCCAGAATTTCTGCAGTGCGAGGATTTCGGCGCCGCCCATGCCGTTGTCCTCATTGAGCAGACCGGCCCGGTTGTCGTAGTACTGGGCGGTGACGAGGTGCAACTCGAAACCGACGATCGCGTCCAGCGTCGACTGACTCGGCGCCAGCGCGGCCTGCTCGTGGCCGAGCACCGCGTGCAAGGCCTGGGACGCGAGGCTGAGGCGAAGGTCGCCGACGTTGATGCCGGCGTCCATCGGCGGCTTGAACGGCAGGTACGTTTCCCGGCCATCCCACATCACCGCGGTGTCCCAGACCAGGTTGGTCGCGGGCAGCGGGCGCCGAAACAACGAAAGCGCCTGCGCGCTGGCGTAGCCGTACGGATCGTCGACCGCGGTCAGCTTGAACTCCGCATTCGCCGGAATCGGCAAGCTCACCCGGATCACGCCGTGATCGAGCAGCATCGAGTAGGCCGCAGCGCGCGCAGCCAGCGTGGACACATCGGCCAGCGGCGAATTGGCGCCATCGACCGGGCGAAAGATCGGGTCGGTGCCGCGTGTCATCGTGAAACGCTGGCGAACCTCGGCGGCCGAAATCGTCCAGCCCTCGGCTTGCCGGTGGCAGGAATCGCACGAACGTCCGTTGCTGCCGAGGCTCTGGAAAAACGGACCGCCTTTGTCGATGCGGCCCGCAGGCGTGGTGGTCTGCAGCCAACCGGATGCATCGCGCGTGACAAGCCCATCCACACGGGAAGACATCGCAGGCTGCTGCGCGGGACTGCCGCCAGCCACGGCCAGCAACACCATTGCAGCCACCGAACGGAAACGGCCGCCTGACCGCGGCAAGTATCGATCGAACATCGCGCTGTTCTCCCTATGCGGATGGGCAACAGGGAGAACACCGTCCCGGAAGGGACTGCGACATCCGGTCGCATCAGACCGGAAACGGTGCAGATCAGTTCATCACGACCCCGCACGACCCCGCGGGACGGCGAAGCGCCGCGCGCACGCCAGCGAGTTCGGGGTGCGCGGCAAGATCGTTTGCCTGGATGATCGCGCGCGCCGCCTGCGCTTCCGCGACGGCGCTGGTGCAATCGCCCGCCCTGGCCGTGGCGAGGACGAGCCATAGCTGCGCGACCACGCGGCGCGGGTGTGAAGGCGGCAACTCGATACTGGCACGCCGGATCGCATCGGCCAGGCGCGCGCGCGCGATCGCTGGCTCGTGGTGCAGCAGTTCCACCTCGGCCAGCGACGTCTGCACCCACAGCAACATCGGATCACCGCGTCCGGCAACGGCGGCGAAATCCTGTTCCACCGATGCCTGCAGGTCGGCGGAACATTGCGGTCCGGGCAACTGCGCGCACGCCAGCAGCAAGCGCGCTTCGGCAATCAACGGCGGCACCTTCCACCCGCGCGTGCGCAGCCCCGCGATCGCGTTCGGCAACAAGGCGCGCGCCAGCGCCGGCTGGCCTTCCAGCAGCGCGATGCCGGCCAGTTCACTGTCCGCGCGGCCGACGCGCATGCGGTTGGCCGGAGCATCGCCGTACAACTTGCGGGCCTGCTCCAGCAATGCCTTCGCGCGCTCGAAGTTGCCCGCCTCGATCTCACCGAAGGCGGCGGCTTCCAGCGAATCGCCATGCAGCGGCGTGCCCGCGCCGAACCCTTCACTGGAGAGCTTCTGCGCCAGCGCACAATCCTGCGCGGCGGATGCGCGATCCGCCCGCGTGCCGTCCAGCACGCAGGCTTTCTGCGCCGCGTACACCCGGGTGACCTGCGGCTTGCCGCCGATCCGCGCGTACATCGCCAGCGCCTGCGTGAACAGCTTGTGCGCATCGGTCCAGTGGCCCGCACGCCATTCGGCCGACGCCCATCCGGCCATCGCCAGCGTGGTTTCGTTGCTGTCGCGGCCGAAGTGCGCGAGTTCGAACCGATATGTTTTCTGCCACATCGGGATCGCTTCCTCATAGCGCTCCACCCCTTCGAGCGCGGACGCCACGTCGTTGTAGCCGACGCCGACGCGCGGATCGCCAGGCCCCCACGTCGCGATCCGTTCCTTCAGCGCGTCGCGCGTGAGCTGCAGCGCGACATCGCCATGGCCTTCAATGTTCTCGACCATGGCCAGCGGTTCGAGCAAGTCGATCAAGGCTTCGCCGTGGACGCCCTGCGCCTGCATGCGCCGGTAGGCAAGGCGCAAGTCGGCGCCACCGGCCGCGTAATCCTCGCCGCGTACCGCGGCATAACCGCGTGCGGTCAGCGCGCGGATCGCATTGATGTCCGACGACGGCAATGCGCGTTCCGAGAGCGCGACCGCCTGATTCGCCAGCCTTCGCGATTGCGGGATGTCGCCGAGGTTCTCGAACAGCCGCGAAAACATCGCCAACAAATCGACCCGTTCGCCGGCTCCGAGTTGCCGCGAGTGTTCCAGTTTCCCGACGCCGCGCGCCAGCAATTCATCGAGGCTCGGTTGTTTCGAGGCGGCGATGCCGTAACGGACCGGCTCGAACAGGCTTTCCACGAAATCGCGCACCATGTTGGCGCGCGCGGCCTGCTGGCGCGCCACGTGCGCCTGCCACAACGCGATCGACAGCGAGGCGAAGATCGCCAGCAACAGGATCGCGGTGATCGCGACCCCGCCGCGATGGCGCGCGGCGAACCGACCGGCGCGATACCAGCGCGACGGCGGATGCGCGCGCACCGGCAGGCGATCGAGGTGGCGCTCGATGTCTTCGGCCAGCGCGCCGCCCGAACCGTAGCGGCGCTCCGGTTCGGGCGCGGTGGCCTTGGCGACGATGTTGGCGAGGTCGCCGCGCAATTGGCGTGCACGTTTCGACGGCAGTTGCGCTGCATGCATGGACGCGCCGTGCGACGTGCGAGCCTCGCCGCGTGCACCGCGGTCGCCCGTCAGGAGTTCGCGCAGCAGTACGCCCAGCGCATAAACGTCGGTCGCAGTGGTGATCGCGCCGGGCGTGAACTGTTCGGGCGCGGCGTAGGCCGGCGTCAAGGCGTGGTGGCGCGTGCGCGTGGCGTCTTCGGTGTCGTCCAGCAGCTTGGCGATGCCGAAATCCAGCAGCTTCATTTCGCCTTCGGCGGTGACCAGCACGTTGGAGGGTTTCAGGTCGCGATGCACGATCAGCGCGCGGTGCGCGGACTCGACCGCGCGGCAAACCCGCAAGAACAACGTCAGCCGCTGGCGTTCGGAAAGCGCGCGCTCCTGCGCGTAGCGCGTGATCGGAATGCCATCGACCAGTTCCAGCGCGATGTAGGCGAGGCCGTTGTCGGCGATGCCGCCCTCGATCAGCCGCGCAATGCCAGGGTGGCGCAGCCGCGCCAGCGCCTCGCGTTCGTGATGGAAGCGGCGCCGCGCTTCGGCGGTGTACAGGCCGCGCGCCAGCAGCTTGACCGCGACATGCTGGCGCACGCCTTCCACGTCGCGAAACGCGCGGAACACCGTCGACGAGCCGCCTTCGCCCAGTACTTCCAGCAATTCGAACGGGCCGATGCGGCTGCCCGCGGGTAACGGCTCGTCGTCCCCGGTTTCCCCGATCGTTTGCGCGGCGCTGGCGGCGTCACCCGGCTCCAGCCAGTCGCCCTGCTCCGCGTCGGCCGCCAGCAACCGGTCCAGTTCGGCACGGACGCCCGGATCGCCGCAACGCTCGGCGAGCATGCGCGCGCGTGCCTCTGGCGCCAGCGAGAGTGCCTGCTCGAACAAGTCACGCAGCGTGGGCGTGGATTCCACCGCGGCAGTTCTCCGATCACATCCAAAAACTTTCCAAAAACCGTTCGCCCTGAGCGCAGCGTCGAAGGCGCGGAGTCAAAGGGCATGGGAAAACACGGAACACGCCGTGTTTCGATTCCGCGGAGCTGCGCTCCGTTACGCTCAACACGAACGGTTTTTCATTCCGGAAGCGACTCCTCCGATAAACCCCGCCTGCGCGCCTTTTGCGACGCGCGGCGCTTCATTCCAGATGGGCCTTGATGAAGGCGCGCGCGAAGCGCCAGTCGCGGTCGATGGTGCGGCGCGTCAGTCCCAGGGTGGCGGCCACCTGCTCCAGGCTGAGGCCCGCGAAATAGCGAAGTTCGACCACCCTGGCCGCGCGCGCGTCGTTGTGTTCCAGCGCATCCAGCGCCGCATCCAGCGCCAGCGCCTGCTCGGCGGTCGCAATGGCCAGTTGCGAATTGCGATCATCCAGCGTGACACGATTCCATTGGCCGCCCGCGCGCAACCGCAGGCGGTCGCGCGCACGGTTGATCAACAGGTGGCGCATCGCGCGCGCGGCATAGGCGAAGAATTGGCGCGGCTCTTCGAACTGCAAGGCCGAGCGGTCACCCATGCGCAGGTACAACTCGTGCACCAGTTCGGTGGTTTCCAGGGTGCCGTTGCGGCGCTGGCCCGCCAACCGACGCGAGGCCATGGCCTTCAGGCGCGCGTAGACCTCGACGAACAATGCGTCGGTGGAGTTCCCGACCTGCATCTCGCTGCAGTCGACCATGAGGCCTCCCGACCCATGCGACTCCTGTCCACGGATGCCAGCCTCACGCAGAATGACGGCGAACGCAAGCCCGGGCGACGGATGGCGCCCGGGCAGCGCCAGCTACGGCGCCTTGTCGCTGTGCATCCGCTGGACGATTGCCAGCGAGCGCTTCACGTGCTCGTCGGGCGTCAGCTGGTCTTCCTTCGAGGAAAACGTCGACACGACCTTGCCGTCGCGATCGATCACGAACGTGGTGCGGGGGAAGAAGCCATGCGTCACCGGCTTGCCTTCCACGTCGGTCACGCCTTTCTGCGGCGGCATCATCTTCAGGTCGTATTGCGTCGCGATCTTGCCATCCGGATCGGACGCCACCGCGAACTTCCCGGCGCAATACTTCGGATCGGACGAAAACTGGTTGAGGCGCGCGATCGAATCGGCCGACACGCCGATGATGGTGGCGCCGGCCGCGCTGAACTTGTCCTTCTCGGTCGCGAAGGTATGCGCTTCGAGATCGCAGCCGCCAGTGTACGCGGCGGGATAGAAGTAGACCACGACTGGGCCTTTCGCCAGCGCCTGCTTCAGCGAAAACGTGAAATCCTTGCCCGCCTGGCTGGCAGTGGCGGTGAAATCGGGTGCCGCCGCACCCGCCTTCAGGGCCGCGTAGCCGGGCACCGCCACCATCGCAGCCACCACGCACGACACCAACACACCCGCGATTCGCTTGTTCATTGCATCCTCCGAACGATTGATCGCCACACACGAGAAAGCTGCATCGCGTCAGATGACCGCCTCCGACACGACATCCTTACGCCGCGCAATTCATTGCCGATCGCGTCGGCGCGAACATTGACAGACGAGACTGCCAGCGGCTATCTTACGCGGCTCGCTGGCGGATGATGCCGCGAGCGCACCTGCCCAGGTGGCGGAATTGGTAGACGCACCAGCTTCAGGTGCTGGCGGGGCGACCCGTGAAGGTTCGAGTCCTTTCCTGGGCACCAGTGATCCGACGGAAAACCCGCGCATGTCGCGGGTTTTTTGTGCGCGGAGCCTTCAGATCGCCGCCGCGTCGGCGCCCGCGAGCGCCCCGGCCACCACGCCGGCGAGGCAATCGATGCGGAAAGGTTTTTGCAGCACCCGGTAGACGGCCGATTGCAGCTCGGGCGGCAGGCTGGGGGCATAGCCGGTCATCAGGATCACCTTCAGTTCCGGCCGCAGTGCCTTGCCCGCCGCGGCAAGTTCATAGCCGCTGATGCCCGGCAGGCGGATGTCGCTGACCAGCACGTCGAAGGCTGCATCCGACTCCAGCACGGCCAGTCCGGCGCTGCCATCACCCACCGCGACCACTTCGTGACCGGTTTCCTGGAGGCTTTCGGCGATCACTTCGCGCAGGAACGCCTCGTCCTCGACGACCAGCAAGCGTGTGGCCTTGGCTTCCGCGACCGCCATCACGCGAACTCCGTCGAGACGGCGCTGAGCTGGCGCGGCAACACGATGTCGACCGAAGTCCCCATGCCCACTTCGCTGTCGATGCTGAGCCGCCCGTTCGATTGCAACACGTAACCGAGGATGGTGCTGAGCCCGAGACCGGTGCCCTTGCCGACGGGTTTGGTGGTGAAGAAGGGGTCCATCGCCCGGCTGCGCACCTCTTCGCTCATGCCGGTGCCGGTATCGGCGACCCGCAACCGCACCTGGTCGACCACCTTTCCGCCGGGTGACTCGGCCGCATCGACGCGCACGTCCGCGGTGCTGATCGTGATCTGCCCGCCTTTGGGCATGGCATCGCGCGCATTGATGATGAGATTGAGGATCGCATTCTCCATTTGATTGACATCGCACAAAACATGCCAACGCGAGGCCAATTGGTACTGGATCTGGACATTCGGGCCCACCGAATGCTCCAGCAGCGGCTGGATATCGCCGATCAGGTCGTCCAGACGCACCGAGCGGGCGGACAGCGGCTGCCTTCGCGCGAACGCCAGCAGGCGTCGCGTGAGATCCGCGGCCTTGTCGATGCCGTCGTTGGCGATTGCCAGATAGCGCTTGATTTGCTGGCGGCGGGCATCGCCATCCGTGACCAGCGCGAGGCCGCTTTCCAGCACCCGCAGCGATTCGGTGCCGTTCTGCTGCGCGCCTTCGGCCAGCCGGCCGCGCGCTGCCTCGGCGAAATGCTCGCGGGCGGAAGCACCCTGGGTCAGCCGTTTCTCCAGCAGCACGAGCGCCGATTTGACGATCATCAGCACGTTGTTGAAATCGTGCGCGATGCCGCCGGAAAGCTGGCCCACCGCCTCCATTTTCTGGCTCTGGCGCAGGGCTTCCTCGGCACGCGACCGATGCTCCATTTCCGCGATCAGGCGAAGGTTCGCCTCGGTCAGTTCCTGCGCCCGCCGGTGCGCGTCGGCGTTCGCGCGCGCCAGCATGCGCTGCGCCAAACCGAGCAGCGAAAGCATCGCCACTGCCATGATCGTGAGCAAAGCCACGCCGCTGACCCGTGCCAGTTGCATGGTCCAGGGCGTCGCGGCCGCGCGGACCCAGACGCTGCCGACGACGGTGCTGCCCTGGCGCGCCGGAACCATTACCAGCAATGAATTTCCGCGCTCCGCCCGTCCGAACGAGGGGACGATGGCGGCGCTTCCGGAGCGCTGGTCGCCGGCCAGGAGGTGGCCGGGTTCGTCGTAAACCGCGACGGCGTCGAGGCGCGGATCCAACATCAGCGCATGGACATATTCGCGCGCGGCGGTGCGGTCGTCGAAGGCCACCGCCGCGGTGACGCTTGCGGCAAGCGTGTTGGCCTGCGCGGTGACCTGGCGCAACCGCTCCGCACTCCCGGCCCGGAACTGGTACACCATCGCGACCGTGCCGACCAGCAACAACAACAGCACCGAAGCGACGATGGTGACGGGTCGCAGGAGGACCGAGCCGTGGACGCGCGGTTTCATCGTCACCCGGCCTCTTTCACTGCCAGCGCCAGGTTCAGAAGTTTGGAGCTGATCACGAGACGGTTGCGCGCCGCCGCGGCATTGTCGATCTCGAACCGCACGTGGCCGCGCCGCACCACGAACTGCACGATGCTCCCGGAAATATCCGGCTGGCGCGAATCGGTCACCGTGAGCGCGGGCTGGCCCTGCAGCGCCTGCAACGCCTCGCGGATTTTTTCCGGCTGCGCATAGCCGATAAACACGATTTGGCAGTCGTCTTCGGCGCCGATCGTTTCCATCCTGCGAATCCGGAATGGATGCGTGCCCAGCGCGTGCCCGCTGACGGACTTTTCGAGGAAGTCGTCGAATGGGTCGGGACCGACGACGCAGATATCGAAAGGCGCATCCAGAGAGTGGAACGTGCCTGGCGGCCAGTTCACGAAGGGGGCCAGCTTGTAGAGATAGGTGGCCTTCACCGCGTATTCGAGTGATATTGCGGGCTGCGGCGGCAGCGCGAGCAGCCTGGCGCCTGGCAGCATCAGCAGCATCGCCATCGCGCATTTTGCCATGCCGCGCCAGCACCTGAAATGCGGCTTCGCGCGCGCGTCCGCCGGACGGGGTGCGGCGGCTTGCGGGACGGGCGGTTGGCGGGGAATGGACGAGGTCATCGCGTGGGCGCCGGGTGGCCGGAGATTTGTCAAAACTTCAACCGTGCGTCCAGAAAAAAGGTGCGTCCTATGCGATTTGCGTACGCAGCCACGTACTCCTGATGCCAAGGGTGCAACAGATTCATGCCGGACAGCGACAGCTCCCAGCGATCGTTGGGCATCCAGCCCAGCCGCGCATTGAGCTCCGTGTAACCCGGCACACGCGGATTCGGCAATTCGCCCACGTCACGCAGGTCCGCATCAAATTGCCAGTGCACGCCCAAGTTCATGGACGAACGCAGGAAGGCACGATGACGCGGGTCGTTGCCCGCCTCGCTGCTGCCATAAAAGCCAGCCGAACCCGGCTTGAAACCAAAGTGCTCGCGTTGTTCGGACAGTCCGCCGCTCAGCTTCCACCAGTCGGCGACGGAATAGCCCGCCCAAATGTCGACGCCATAGGTGTGGCCCTGCATGCCATTGCCCCACAAGAGCGGGAACCCCTCCGGCGAAAATTCGATGCTGCGCAGGTCGTCGTAGACGTTGTAGTAGAACGAAACCGACAAGGTGGCGCGGGTCGCCCATTGCGTGCGCAGGCCGGTTTCATAGGCGGTGAGCTTTTCGGCGCTGTAATCCGGATTGCCGTTGAGGAAATCCACCGGCCCGTTTGGCGTATTGACGATCTCGATCACGTCCTCGTCGAACGCCGTGGGCGTGCGTACCGCACGCGATGCCGACAGCCAAAGCAGCGTGTCGTTGTTCGCCTTCCAGGAAAAGCGCGCGCTCGGCATCCAGGAAAGACCGGAATACGGGTCGTGCTCGGCCTTGATGCCCAGCGCAAGATCGGCACGCGTGCCCAGGGCGAGTTGGTCCTGCACGAAAACATTGGCGAGGCTTTGCGTGTTCACCGCCGGGTCCCACAGCAGCGATCCGTCCGAACGGATGCTGGGCGAAAGCCGATAGTGATAGAGACGATCACCGGCGCCCCAGGTGACGTGATGCACGTCGCCGATCCGAAAATCATGTTGCACCTCGACATCCCAGGTGGTCAGCATGACCGCGCCCGACGTCAGCGCACCCCAGCTTCGACCGTGGTCGTAGTACGCCTGCAACTGGAAGTGCGAGCCGTCGTCGAACGCGTGCCGCCAACGCGTCAGCACGTTCACGTCGGCGGTGCGGTAATCCGGTGAGTCGCCCTGATCGGTGCGGCCGTCGAAGATGTCGCCCTGCGCGGTGAACGCGTCGCGCGCCCCCGCATCCCAGTCCACGCGAAAACCGGCTTGTGGCGCCGTCCAGCCATTACGTGCGTCGCGGCCGTTGCCGCTGTCGAACGATTGCTGGCGGAAATCATGCGCGTAGACGCGATACCAGGCGTCGTCGCCCAGCCGGCCGCCGTACTGGAACGACGCGGACCTGGCCTCGTTGCCGATTCCGAACTCGACCAGCCCGCCCTCCGTTTCGGACGCCGCGCGGGTGATGATGTTGATGACTCCATTGACCGCGTTGGCGCCCCACAGCGCGCCGGCAGGCCCGCTGATCACCTCGATCCTGTCGATGTTCTCGGGCAGCACGTACAACGTGTCCCAGGAAATGCCCGAATACAGCGGCGAATACACGCTGCGCCCGTCGATCAGCACCAACAGCTTGTTCGGGAAATTCTGCGCCGCCTGGTTGCCGCTGAGGCCGCGCGAGGTGACGATGTAGTTGCTCGGGCCGAGCCGCATCACCCCGAGGTTCGGCGCCAGCCTCAGCATCTCGGGCAGCGAGCGCGCACCGGATCGCATGATGTCGTCGTGGGTGATCACGTACACCGCGGCAGGCGAATCGGCCAGCATCTCCGGATGCTTGGCCACCGAGGTGACGACGATCCTGCCGAGATCCTGCAACGAAAGTTTGCCGAGATCCTGCAGCGATCCCTGTGCGAAGGCGGCGCCGCTGGCGCAGGTGGCGGCAATCAACAGTACGATGCGTCCGCCCGGGCGAAACCGCGCAACACGTGCAGCGGGACGTTCGCCGGAACCTTCCGATCGCATCGCCTTCTCCTGTAGCGCACCCCTCGCGGCGCATCTCCCCGCCGCGACCGGCGATTATAGCCATGCGTGTGGAGGCTGGTTTCGGGCGGGCGCAGTTTCAGTCGGGGCAAGCCTCGGAGCGCCTCAGACGAATGAGCGCGATCGCGCACCCGGTCATGCGGCGGAGTTCAACACCACCGTTCTGTGGCGGGTGCGCGAACGAATCAGTGACGCAACGCGCCCACGGTGCGAGAGCGTGGATTTCGGCGATGCCACGCGAACCCGTAGATCGCATGCGCACATGCACCGCACCGGGCCCGTTGCAAAAGTTCAGAACGGCATGTTCGAGCAACCTGATAAAATCGCCGCCCCGCCTTACCGGGCGGTCGGTATCGGCGTGACGCCGACATTCTGTCAATCAGGGAGAACAACAATGCAAAAGAAGTTCACGGCGCTTGCGCTGTGCGTGGCGGGGGCGTGCCTTGCTACCGGCGCGCAGGCCAAGGACCTCACCGGTTGGTTCGTCAACGGCGGCGCGGGCAGTGCGCATTACAAGGCCTCGTATGGCGGCCTGTCCGGCACCGAATCGGATACCAGCTACCAGATCAACGCCGGCTGGCGTTCTCAGTTCATCGGTATCGAAGGCGGCTACGTCGATCTGGGCGGCATCTCGGCGCGCGACGACTTCGGCGACAGCGCGAGCGTCTCGGGGAAAGGTTGGACGCTGGGCGTCAATGGGCATTTCAATCCCACCGACAAGTGGTACATCTCCGCCCGTGCCGGACTTTTCAAGTGGATCGTCGACCTGCGGGCGGACATCGCCGATACGACCGGCGCTGTCATGCGCTATTCCGCCAGCGCGAACGGCGTGAACGGTTTCGCGGGCGTCGGTACCGGTATCGATATCAACCGCCACTGGAGCGTCGGCGTGAACTTCGACTACTACCAGATCAAGAAGGATGGCTTCGACGTCGACACCAAGGTTTATTCCGCGAACCTGGAATACCGCTTCTGAGCTGGCGCGACGTATTGCTTCACGACGGGCGCCGCAGGGCGCCCGTTTTTTTGTCGAAACCCCGCGGCTCCGCGCGCATCCGGATTCACACCTGCAAGCGGTCGCCTTCGCGCGCCACCAGCTTGTACAACGCCGGCATGATGAAGATGCCGATCGCGAGGCGCGAGATCATGCCGGCCACGATCACCAGCGCGAACGGGCGCTGCGAATCGGTGCCGACGCCGTGCGCGATCGCGGCAGGCAACAGGCCCAGGGCCGCGACCAGTGCGGTCATCACGATGGGCCGCAGGCGCAGCACTGCGGCTTCCTGCGCGGCCTGCAGCATGTCCATGCCGCCAAGCCTGAGTTCATTGGCGCAGGAGATGTAGACCACGCCCGTCAGCACCGACACGCCGAACAGCACGATGAAGCCTATGGCCGATGACACCGAGAACGGCGTGCCCGTTACCCACATCGCGAATACCGCGCCGATGGGCGCGGACAGCAGCACGCCCACCACGGTGATCAACGGAAACTTGAAGTTGCCATACAGCACGAACAGCAATCCGAAAATCACGATCACGGTGAGCGGCAGGATCACGCGCATCTGCGCGCGCGACGCGGTGTACTCCTGGTATTCGCCACCCCACTCCAGCCGGTAGCCTTGCGGCAATTTCACGTTCCTCGCGACCTGCGCGATTGCGTCGTCCACGGCGCCGGCGAGATCGCGCCCCGACACCGAAAATTGCACCCCGATGTAGCGCGAGCCGTTCTCGCGATAGATGAAGGATGCGCCGTTCGCGACTTTGATGCTGGCCAGCTCCTTCAGCGGGATCTGTTGCCCGCCCGGCGTCGCCACCGGTATGTCGCCTATCTCCATCGGGTTGTCGCGGAAACGCTGCTGCAGCCGCACCACCAGGTCGAACTGCTTGTCGCCCTGCACCACCTCGGTCGCGACATCGCCACCGATCGCGGCGTTCACCAGATCGTTGATGTCGTCGATGTTGAGGCCGTATCGCGCAATCCTCGCACGATCGATGTCGATCGCGAGATTCGGCTGGCCGAGTTCGTGCACCAGCGTGATGTCGGTGATGCCCCGCACCTTTTCCATCACCGCCTTGATGGCCTTGCCCTGCTTCTGCAGCACCTGCAGGCTGGGACCGTACAGCTTCACCGCCAGCGCGCTTTTGAGACCCGTCTCGGCTTCGTCCACCGCATCCTCGGCGGGCTGGGTGAAGTTGAACTGGATGCCGGGGAATCTTTCGAGCTTCTTGTCGACGGCGGCGATCAGATCCTGCTTGTCGCGATACTTCCCGTGCCACTCGGAATACGGTTTCAATCCCACGAAGAATTCATCGTTGAAAAATCCCGTCGAGTCGGTGCCGTCGTCGGGGCGGCCGAGTTCCGATGTCACCGTGGTGACGACGGGAAACGACATCAGCACCTTGCGGATCTCGGGCGAGATTTCCGACGCCTTTTCGAAGGAAATGGTGTAGGGCATCGTCGCGCGCACCCACAGCGAACCTTCGTCGAGGCTCGGCATGAACTCTGCACCGATGCCTTGCATCATCAGGAAGGAGAGGCCCAGCAGCACCGCCGTAGCCGCGGTGACCCGCCACGGCACGCGTTGCGCGCGATCGAGCCAGCGCACGTACCACGCCTTGAACTTGTCATAGAGCGCGTTGCGGCGCTCGCGCACACCGCTGCGCATGAAGATCGCGCACAACACCGGCAACAGCGTCAGCGTGACGATGAGCGAGCCGACCAGGGCGAAGATCATGGTGTCGGCCATCGGCTTGAACAGCGTGCCAGACGGCCCCGTGAGGAAATAGATCGGCAGGAAGCTCGCGACGATCACCGCCACGGCGTATACCAGCGGCCGGTCGATTTCGGCGGCCGCGGAGAGGATTACTTCCCGGATCCCGTATTCGGTGCCGCGCCGCGCCGCCAGCTCGCGGAAGATGTTCTCGACCATGAAGATCGCGCCGTCGACGAGGATGCCGAAATCCACCGCGCCGATCGACAACAGATTGGCCGATGCGTTCTTCAAATCGAGACACAGGAATGCGAACAGCAACGCCAGCGGCACCGTGACAGCGACGATCAGGCCGGCCCGCAGGTCGTACAGGAAAAACACCAGCACCCCGATCACCAGCACCAAGCCGAGGGTGAGGTTGTGCATCACCACGCCCTTGGTCTGGTCAATCAGGTCGGTCAGGTCGTAGAAAGGATGGATCTTCACGTCCTTCGGCAGGATCGTTTCGTTCAACTCGCGTGTCTTGGCCTCGACCTGTTTCAGCACGTCCTCGGTCTTGCTGCCGGTCAGCGCCAGGATCACGCCTTCCACGGCGTCGTTCTGGTTCATGTAGCCGAATTCGCCGAGGCGCGGCGCGATGCCGATCCGCACCTCGCCGACGTCCTTCACCAGCACCGGCGTGCCGTCGTGCACCGCCAGCACGATGTTGCCGATGTCTCCGGGCGTCCTGATGCGGCCGAGTCCGCGCACGTAGAAAAACTGGCCACCCTGCTGGTAGAAGCCGCCGCCACCGTTGCTGTTGTTTGCGCCAAGCGACGCTTCGACCTGCGACACACTCAATCCGAGCCCGGCGATCTTCACCGGATCCAGCAGCACCTGGTATTGCATGGTGCCGCCGCCGAAACCCGAATCATCGGCGACGCCCGGCACCGCGCGGTATTGCGGCGCGATCACCCAGTCCTGCAGGGTTTTCAACTCCATCGGCGAGCGGTCGGTGCTCTGCAACACGTAGCGATAAACCAGCCCCGATGGCGGTGACATCGGCCCGATGTCGGGCTTGATGCCATCGGGCAGGTCGATGCCCGGCAATCGGTTGTAGACGCGCTGGCGCGCGAAGTAGCGGTCGGTGTCGTCGCTGAAGGTGAGCGTGACGTCCGACAGTCCGTACAGCGAGATCGACCGCTTGGTGACGAGGCCCGGGATCGCGTTCATCCCGAGTTCCATCGGCACGGTGATCTGCTGCTCGACTTCTTCCGCCGAGTGCCCCGGCCATTGCGCGACGATGTCCACCATCGGCGGCGACAGGTTGGGGTACGCGTCCATCGGCAGGACCTTCCAGGCCCACACACCGGCCGCCGCCATGCCCAGCGCCAGCAGCACGATCAACAATCGCTGTTGCAGCGCGAACGCGACGATGCGGTTGATGAGCGACGCCTTGCGCGGCGTTTCGCCTGGCAGTGCTTGCGCGCTCATTGCGACTGGATGAACTGCAGGAAGATCGAACCGTCCACCACCACCTTGTCGCCGGCGTGAAGTCCTTCCGGGATCACGTAGCGATCGCCGACGCGCTTGCCCAGCGAGATCGAGCGCCGCGCATAGCTGCCGTCCGGGTCGACCACGTACACGAACGGCAGGTTCTCGTCGTCGCGCAGCACCGCGGAAACCGGGATCAACAAACCTCGAAGCGCATCGCGTGACCTGAGATGTACCGTCAGGTACATCTGCTTCTTCAGCACACCGTCGGGGTTGTCCACCTGCACGCGCGCCTGCACCGAGCGGGTGTCGGGATCGACTACGTCACCCACGTTGGTGACCGTGCCAGTCATCGGTTTGTCGCCTACGCCCAGGTCGATGCTGGCCGATTCGCCGGTCTTCACGCGCGCGACGTCATCGCCGAAGACATTCGCCATCACCCACATTGCCGAGGTGTCGGCGACGGTGAAACATGGCGTGGTGCCCGCGGCCAGCGTCTGCCCCGGCGCGATCGATTTCGCCACCAGCGTGCCCGCGATCGGCGCGCGGATCACGCCGCGTCCGCCGGCAACCGCCCTGCCATCGCGAATGTCGGCGATGGTCCTGGCGTCCATGTGCAATGCCACCAGCGTCTGCAACGCAGCATCACGATCGGCGTCGGCGCCCGCGGCATCGGCCTGGGCCTGTGCGTTCTCGCGTTGCGAAATGGCCTGGTGCGCGTACAGCGCGCGATCGTTGGCCGCGACCGCATCGGCCGCTTTGGCCGCCAATACCGCCTTGCGATACGCGCCCGCCGCCGCGGCAAAATCGGGCGAATCCACTTCGGCAAGCGCCTGCCCTTTCCCGACGTGCTGTCCCAGCGTCACCAGCACTTTCGTGACCGCGCCCGAAAACGGCGCGAGGATGTCGGTGGCGCGGTCGTGATCGAAATCCACCACACCGGTCGTCGTGATCATGGTGTGGTACGGTGCCGACGCCACCGTGACGACGTGGATGCTGGATTGCTGCGCCTTCGTCAGCGCGACATTGCGCGGGGTGGTGGACGCTTGCTGCTGGGCGGATTTGCCGGAGCAGCCGGCGAGCGCGAGCATCGCACAAAATATGAAGGCGCTGCCTCCGTTCGCCCTGAGCGTAGGTCCGAAGGACCGGAGTCGAAGGGCACGAACGCTTCGCTCACCACGCTCGGCGCGAGCCGTGTGGCTGCTGCGCGAATTGCACTCAGTCATGTTCTTCATCTGCCAATTTCGGGTGATGCCACCAACCGCCCCCCAGCGCCTGGTACAGCGCCGCAGTGTCGGCAAAGCGGCTGGCCTCGGCTTCGACCAGCGCGATGCGCGCCTGCTGATACGCCTGCTGGGCAGCCAGCAATTCGAAGGTCCCGATGTATCCGTGCCGCAATTGCAGTTGCGACAAATCCAGCGTGGTATTCGCGGCACGCTCGGCCTGCGCGGCGGACTGCAATGCCTTGGCGTCCTGATCCAGCCCGACCAGCGTGTCGGCGACGTTCTGGAAGGCGACCAACACGGTGCCGCGATATTGCTCGGCCGCTTCGACGTAGGCGGCTTTCGCGGCGCGTTCCTGATGCATGAGTTGTCCCCCTTCGAAAATCGGCGCGGTCAGCGACGCGGCCACGCCCCAGAAGCCTGTGCCGGATGCGAACACCTTCGAAATCGCAAGCGCGGTACGACCGGCATCCGCGGTCAGATCGAGGTTCGGCAAGCGCTGCGCCGCCGCGATACCGATCGCGGCGCTGGCCGCGTGCAGATTGGCGCGCGCCTGTCGCACGTCCGGACGCTGCGCGACCAGTTTCGATGGCAGGCTGACCGGCAGGTTTTGCGGAAGGTGCAGATCGGCGAGCGTGAACGATTCCGCCGGCGCCCGATCGGGAAACGCGCCGACCAGCACCGCCAGCGCATGTTGCGTCGAGGCCAGCTGCTTCACCAGCGCCGGCAGGCCGGACTCGGTCTGTGCGAGTTGCGACTGCTGCGCGGCGACGTCGAGCCTGCTGGCATCGCCCCTCCGGAACCTGAGTTGCAGCACCGACAGGCTTTTCTTTTCCAGCGCAACCAGCTCCCGGGTAGCCTGTACCTCCTCGCGCAGCGAAGCTTCCTGCACTGCCGTCACCACCACGTTCGACGTCAGCGTGGTCCAGGCGGCGATCATCTGGAAGCGCGCGGCCTGCTCCTGCGCCTGCAGCGACTCGCGCGTGCGCCGGTTCAAGCCGAACAAGTCCGGCGTGTAGCTGATGGAAAGCTGCGGCGTGAACAGGCTGTAGAGATACGCGTTGTTGCTGGGCACCGCCGCCAGCGCGGCCGACGGATCTTTCTGGCGACTGGCACTGAACCCCGCCGACACCGCGGGCACGAACGATCCGCGCTGCGCCAGCACGTCCTCGTGGGCGACCCGAAGCGCGGCTTGCGCGGCTTTCAGATCATGATTGTTTTGCAGGGCCTGCGCGACCAGCGCGCTCAATGCCGGCGAGTGGAACAATGTCCACCAGTCCCCCGGAATGTCCGCGCCGACCTCGAACGTCTGCGCATCGCCACCCGCGGCATCCGCCGCCACGGTCGCACCGGGCGCATGCAGGAGGTAGCCGTTCGCGCGTGGCGACGCCGGCGCCTTGAAGTCCGGACCCGCCGCGCAACCTGCGAGCACGAACGCGAGCATCGCGACAGCCATGGCGCGCCGCCAGGGCGGTCGCAGCGATTCGAAACCCATGCGGGAACGATTCCTTGCGGACGGGCCAGCCGGAACCGGTCCAGACAAGTTCTATCCGGCGCGTTTCCTGTCGACGAAGTCAGCGGCAGTCGGACGCGATGTGCAATGTTATATCATTTCACAAACGGAAAGTGAACCTCGGGATGCGCGAGAGGCGGCGCTTCAGCCGCCTGCCTTCGGATTCGGAATCCGGAACTCGTGCGGCGGGGTGTCGCCCGCGAGATTTCTCACGAACCAATCCCAGCGCCGGCGCGTCACGTACGACGAGTCCTCGCCATAGCCGTGGTGCTGGTTCGGCAGGATCAGCATGTCGAAATCCTTGTTGGCCTTGATCAGCGCATCCGCCACGAGATAGGTGCTGCCGATCGGCACGTTGTCGTCGATCTCGCCGTGCACCAGCATCAGGCGGCCCTTCAGGTTCTTCGCGATCAGCTGGTTGGCCTGGTTGTCGTAGCTCGTCGTGCCGTCCGGGTTGGTGACCAGCAGGCCCTGGTACTTCTCGCCCCAGTCGTTCTCGTAGTTGCGGTTGTCGTGGTTGCCGCTCTCCGCCCAACCCGCCTTGAAGAAATCCGGATAGCGGAACATCGCGGTCGCGGTGGCGTTGCCACCGCCCGAATGGCCCCAGATGCCGACGCGATCAAGGTCGATCCACGGATGCCGCTTCGCCAACTCCCTGATGCCGGCGACCTGGTCGGGCAAGGTGTTGTCGCCCATGTTGCCGTACCAGTAATGATGGAAGCTCGTCGAGCGCCACGGCGTGCCCATGCCGTCGATCGCGACCACGATGAAACCGAGTTCCGCCATCGCCTGGTGATCGATCCGGGCGGCGAGGAAACTGCGCCCTCGCACCGAGCCGGTCTGCGGACCCGGATAGATGTAATCGATCACCGGATACTTCTTGTGCGGGTCGAAGTTCGTCGGCTTGAACATCATCCCGTACAGCGTGGTTTTGCCGTCGCGCGCCTTCACCGTGATCGGGATCGGCGGCACCCAGCCGGCGGCTTGCAAGCGCGAGATGTCGGCCCTGGCGACGGTCGCGATCACGTGGCCGTCATCCGATGCGCGCAGCACCGTCACCGGTGGCGTGGTCGGCGTCGAATGGCTGTCGACGAAATACTTGCCATCCGGCGACATTTCGATCGTGTGGTCGGCATCTTCCGGCGTCAGCAGCGTGACCTTGCCGCTGTCGATGTCCACCTTGAAGAATTGCCTGTAGTACGGATTCACGCCCGGCGTGCGGCCCACGCCCACGAACCACAGGGTGCGCGTGGCGCGATCGAGGTGCAGGACCTCGGTGACGTTGCCTTCGCCGCTGGTGACCGGACGGAGCTGCCTGCCGGTCTTCAGGTCGTACAGGTACAGATTGTTCCAGTCGTTCTGTTCGGACGGCCAGATGGCTTCCTGCGTCTTCGGCAGGTACTGCCAGTTCACCCGGCCGTGGCCGCTTTCGTAGTAGTCCTGGGCGGTGAATTCAAACGCGGTGCGCACGTCGCCCGTTTCGGCATCGGCGATGCGGAAGGTTTCATGCTGCCGATTGCGCGAGGTCTCGACCAGCGCCAGCGTGTTGCCATCCGGCGCCCACTTCACGTCGCTCCACGCATACGGCTCGCCGTCGTCGCAGGCCAGCGTGTCGCACAACGTGGACAGGCGCTGTTCCGGCGCCATTTTCAGGCGCACCATCTTGTTGGCGGCGACGTCGATCACCACCGGCTCGATCATGAACACCTTGTCGTCGCCGGGCAGCGGATATTTCCACGCATCCAGCTTCGGATGCCCGACCCGCGTGTCGACGGTGTACATGTCGCCGACTTCGCGCTGGTCCTGCCGATAGGATGCGATCCTCTTCGAATCGGGCGACCAGCGCACGATGGCGCCATCGCCGTGGATCCAGCCCGCATTCTGGGTCGCGTAGCCGTAATCCTTCGCGCCGTCGGTGGTGAGCTGCGTTTCCTTGCCGGTCGCGAGATCGCGCACCCACAGGTTCCAGTCGCGCACGAACGCCAGCAACTTGCCATCCGGCGACAAGGCGCCGGGCTCGTTGCCGGTCTTCAGCATCTTGTCGCGCGCGGTGCAAACGCCCACGCCCGACAGGTCGCAGCGAAACCAGTTGTCGCCAAGCTGCACGTCCAGGTCGCCGCCCGGCAAGACACGGAAGTCGAAGCCGCGCGCCGGCCATTTGGTGGCGTTCATCGCCTTGCCGCGCGCCTCGCCCAACGCCGCGGCGAGCTTGGCCTGATCGAACGCCGGCGCGATCTTGCCGGTCGTGACGTCCATTTCCATGATGTGATCGCCTGACGCGTCATGGTCGCGATACCAGAAATGCGTATCGTCCAGCCATTTGACGCGTTGCACGTCGTGGTCGACCAGCGGATCGGTGCTTTGCGGAAGAAACTTCACCGCTCGCGCGTAATCGGCGTCGGTGAGCTGCCTCGCGTGCGCCTGCACCGTGCCGAATGCCAGCGCGCCGGCCAGCAGCACGCACGCTATACCGCGAATCGACGACATGGCCCTCTCCCGGTCACAAGGCTGGTACGCAACCCGTCGATCCTAGCCCGCCTCGCACGGCGTGACCCCTGCCGGAAGTCAGGTGAAGTCTAGCGTGCGTACACGCGCCGCCTTCCCGATGCCGGCGACAAGTCGATCAGCAGCGCGATCACGATGCCGACGATCGGCCACAACGTCCACTGGCCGTGGAACCAGTGCTGGACCGCGGTGTACCAGAGCAGTGTGGTCGGCAGGAAGATGAAACCCAGCAACGGCCACAGCGCGATGCTGAAGATGCCGCTGAACCAGCTCGTGAACAGCCACAGCAGCACGATCACCACGCGCGGGACGAACAGCGCGAACAACACCATCAGGCAGGGCATGCGACCTCCTATTCTTTGCCGCGATCAGGTTTTGCCGTGCACCCTTGAACCCGGCATCGGCGGACCCTTCAATTCCACCACGTTGTCCTCGGGATCCAGCACGTAAATCGACGGTCCCTCGCCTTCCGCACCGTAGCGCATGCCGATGTCGCCCACGCGCGCGCCATGCGCTTCAAGGTGCGCGACGATCGCAGCTTCGTCGTAACCTTCGACGCTGAGGCAGACGTGGTCGACGTTGTGGCCCTCCGTGCCCGGCGCCGCGCCGCCCTGCAGGCCAAGCTTGCCGTCGACGTCGACGAGGTCGATCAGTGAATCGCCGGCACGCAACTGGAACAAGCCGATAGCCGGCTGGTCCAGTTCCGGCGTGCAACCGAGCACGTCGCAATAAAACCGCCGCATCGCCGCGACATCGCGCACGCGCAGCACCACGTGGTCCAATTGGCGCAGGCGGAAGGGGACGGGCATCACGAACCTCTTCGCTTAATGCGAACGGCGATGGTACGGCATCCCGGAAAGGGACACCTGTATAATTGCCAACGTAGTGGAAGAAGCAGCCCTGCTGCTGCCGAAGGCGCAACGCCCGTAATCGCTCAGGCCCGATACCACCACGTTCAAAAACTCTGGAGAGACCGGCTTTCGATGCATCGGAAGAACCGGCGCCGAAGGGGCAAGAAGCGCCATCCGCGCTTTCAAACTCTCAGGCAGAAGGACAGAGGGGCGCGGGGGAAGTCCCGAAGTGGATTTCCCGCCGTCATCACGGCCATGGATTGGCCGGGACCCAGTTCCAGGGATGGGAGACGTCACTGGGTCCCGGCCTGCACCGGGATGACGAATTTCCACCACGCGCGCCCGGAACCCTTTGCCATGACCCAGCACACTCCCTCCCTGCACGACCTCGAACAGCACGACGCGTTCATCGACCGCCACATCGGCCCGGATGACGCCGAAATCGCACACATGCTGAAAGCCGTCGGTTACGACTCGCTGGATGCGCTGGTCGATGCGATCGTGCCCGCCACGATCCGCCAGAAGAATCCGCTGGCGCTGCCGCCGGCCGTCACCGAAACCGAAGCGCTGGCGAAGATCCGCGCGATCGCCGGCAAGAACGAAGTCTTCAAATCGTTCATCGGCCAAGGCTATCACGGCACCCATACGCCGCTCGTCATCCTCCGCAACATCCTCGAGAACCCGGCGTGGTACACGGCGTACACCCCGTACCAGGCCGAGATTTCGCAGGGCCGCATGGAAGCACTGATCAACTTCCAGACGATGTGCGCGGACTTGACCGGCATGGAAATCGCCAACGCCTCGCTGCTGGATGAAGCGACCGCGGCGGCCGAGGCGATGACGCTGGCCAAGCGCTCGTCGAAATCGAAATCCAACGTGTTCTTCGTGTCGAAGCACGTGCATCCGCAGACGATCGAAGTCTTGAAGACGCGCGCAGAACCGCTGGGCATCGCACTTCGCGTCGATGACGAGGCGAACGCCGCGAATGCCGATTGCTACGGGGCGCTGCTGCAATACCCCGACACTTTCGGCACCATCCATGACTACAAGTTGCTGTGCGACGCGCTGCACGCCAAGGGCGCGCTGGTGGCGGTTGCAACCGACCTTCTGGCACTCACGCTGATCACGCCGCCCGGCGAATGGGGCGCCGACATCGTGGTCGGCAACTCGCAGCGCTTCGGTGTGCCGTTCGGCTTCGGCGGCCCGCACGCCGCGTTCATGGCCTGCCGCGACGCCTTCAAGCGCTCCATGCCGGGACGCCTGATCGGCGTGTCCAAGGACGCACAGGGCAACAACGCCTATCGGCTCACGTTGCAGACCCGCGAACAGCACATCCGCCGCGAGAAGGCGACTTCCAACATATGCACGGCGCAAGTGCTGCTGGCAGTAATGGCCGCGATGTACGCGGTATACCACGGCCCGGAAGGACTGGTGCGCATCGCCCACCGCACGCATCGCCTCGCTGCAATCCTCGCAACCGCGCTGCGCAAGACCGGCATCAAGGTCGGCGGGGACTTCTTCGACACGCTGCACGTCATCGGCATCGACGCACACACCATCCACGCGATGGCGAACGCGGCGCACATCAACCTGCGCCACATCGACGACACTTCGCTCGCGATCAGTCTCGACGAAACCACCAGCCGCGACGACGTGGTGCAACTCGCGTCGCTGTTCGGCGCACGGATCGACGACATCGACGCGCTGGATCGCGAAGCCGCCGACGCACTGCCGGCGCCGCTGAAGCGCACGTCCGCGTTCCTCGCGCACCCGGTGTTCAACAGCTACCGCAGCGAACACGAGATGCTGCGCTACCTGCGCCAGCTCGCGGACAAGGACCTCGCGCTCGACCGCAGCATGATCCCGCTGGGTTCGTGCACCATGAAGTTGAATGCGACGGCCGAAATGATTCCGATCACCTGGCCGGAGTTTTCCAACATCCATCCGCTGGCGCCGGCAGAACAATGGCGCGGCTACCGCGAACTGATCGACAGTCTCGAAGCGCAGTTGATCGCGATCACCGGCTACGACGCGGTCAGCCTGCAGCCGAACGCCGGTGCGCAGGGCGAATATGCCGGCCTGCTGGCGATCCGCGCGTACCACCACGCCAATGGCCAGACGCAGCGCGACGTGTGCCTGATTCCCGAATCCGCACACGGCACCAATCCGGCGTCCGCGCACATGTGCGGCATGACCGTGGTCGTCACCAAGTGCGACGGCAACGGCAACGTGGACGTCGAGGACATCCGCGCCAAGGCGGAGAAATACACCGACCGCCTCGCCGCGATCATGCTGACCTATCCGTCGACGCACGGCGTGTTCGAGGAAGAGATCGCACAAATCTGCGAAATCGTGCACCAGCACGGCGGACAGGTTTACACCGACGGCGCCAACCTGAACGCGCTGTGCGGCGTCGCGCGACCGGGCCGCTGGGGTTCCGACGTGTCGCACCTCAACCTGCACAAGACCTTCTGCATCCCGCACGGCGGCGGCGGTCCCGGCGTCGGACCGTGCGCGGTCAAATCGCACCTCGCACCGTACCTGCCGAAAGCTTTCCCGAGCGCAGACGGTGAGCGTGAGGGCGGCACGGTTTCCGGAGCAACCTTCGGCAGCGCTTCGATCCTGCCGATCTCGTGGATGTACATCACGATGATGGGCCGCGAGGGCATCCTGAAAGCCACGCAGGCCGCGCTGCTCAACGCGAATTACCTGTCGAAGCGGCTCGCCGACTACTATCCGACGCTCTACACCGGCCGCAACGGTTTGGTCGCGCATGAGTGCATTCTCGACGTGCGTCCGCTGGAAAAAGCCAGCGGCGTCAGCGCCGAGGACATCGCGAAACGCCTGATCGATTTCGGCTTCCACGCGCCGACGCTGTCATTCCCCGTGGCCGGCACCTTGATGGTGGAACCCACCGAATCGGAATCGCTGCACGAACTCGACCGCTTCATCGACGCGATGATCCAGATCCGCGAGGAAATCCGCGCGATCGAAGACGGGCGCCTCGATCGCGAAGACAACCCGCTGAAACACGCGCCGCACACCGCCGCCGCGGTGTCGGCCAGCGAATGGACCCACGCCTACCCGCGCGAGCTCGCGGCCTATCCGCTGGCCTCGCTGAAGCAGGTGAAATACTGGCCGCCGGTCGCGCGCGTGGACAACGTGTACGGCGACAAGCACGTGTTCTGTTCGTGCGTGCCGATCGACGCCTTCAAGGAAGACGAACCGGTCAGCGCGTCCGTTCCGTAAAGGCGCGGCATGCCTTCCTTTCGCAACCGAAGGGGAGGCCGAGCCTGAGCAGGGGTGAGGAACGAGCCGCGCAGCCTGCGACGGCGGCGCTTTGCTCTTTTCCGCAGTAGTTGCCTGCTCGACCGGACCTGCGCGGGCTAACCCTTGCTCTTGATGATGCTGAAAGATCCGTCGCCTTCCATGTACATCGCCTTGACGCGTTCGAACGAGTCGAGGCCCTTGTTGCGCAAGCCCGCTTCGATTTCCTCGCGCGTCACCAGTTCGCGCCGCATGTTGCGATCGACGATCCGGCCGTTGCGAACCAGCAGGATAGGCGGCGCCTCGATGAGCCGCGCGATCGGCTTGAAATGGATGCCGAGCCAGTCGAGCAGCAGGTTCCACGCGGCGAGCGTCGCGATCAGCATCGCCCCGTCGGCCACCGTGTTGCCATTGCCGATCATCGCGTTCTGCGCCGCGTCGCCCAGCAGCACCACGAACAGGATGCCGGAGATGCCGGCCGAGCCCGTATCGCGCCGCAACAGGAACCGCAGCAGCAGGAACAGGCACCAGTACATGATCGTGCCGCGGATGAGGATTTCCAGCGGCGACATGCTGAAGTTCAGGAAATTGCTGAAATGAAGCGCGTCCATGATCCATCCTTGCGCAGGGAGTTCACCCTGAATCTACCGCAAAGCCGGCGCCCTCACCGCGCGCTCGCGCCGTCGGTCACCCGCGGCCCGTCAATCGCCCGCCGCAGCACGGCACCGCACTCGCCTTCCAGCTTGAACGCGAACAGTTCATCGCCGCGTGTGCGTCCGCGATTGACCGCGACGACTTCGATGCCGCGCGCGGCGGCCGCACGCACCAGGCGGAAGCTCGACCACACCATCAGCGACGAGCCGGCCACCAGAACGCCGTCGGCGGATTCCACCGCGGCCAATGCGGCTGCCGTGGTTTCGCGCGGCACCGATTCGCCGTAGAACACCACGTCCGGCTTCAGCATGCCGCCGCAAATTTCGCATGCAGGCACGTTGAACGCGCTGAAGTCGATGCCTTCGAGATCGGCGTCGCCATCCGGTGCGATGCGCGCGGCCGTTGCATCCCAATTGGGGTTCGCGCCGCGCAGGCGCATCTGGAAAGCGTCGCGATCGAAACGGTGACCGAGGGCAAGGCAGCGCACCACGTCGAGTCGCCCGTGCAGGTCGATCACATTGCGGCTGCCCGCGCGCTGGTGCAGGCGATCGACGTTCTGGGTGACGATTTGCGCAACACGTCCTATTTGCTCCAGCTGCGCCAGGGCGGCGTGCGCCGCGCTCGGTCCTGCTGCCGCGAACATCGGCCAGCCCGCGAAGCTGCGCGCCCAGTAACGCTTGCGCACCGCTTCGCTCTCCACGAAATCGCGGTACTGCACCGGCGGCGAGCGCTTCCAGTTGCCGTTGCCATCGCGGTAATCGGGAATGCCGGACTCGGTACTGACGCCGGCGCCCGTGATCACGGTCACGCGCGAGCGCGCCGCCAGCCACGCCGCGAGGCGTTCGCCGTCCGTGACACCCATTCCGGCTTCGAAATCCATGCGGCAATGTAGCGTGCGGGAAAGATGGCCGTCACGTTTCGCAACGGCATTCAGGTCGCCCCTCGCCGACGCCACGGTATGCGTGGCCTGACGATGGCCCAGAGCGCGATGACGTACACGAACACCACGGCGTAGGCGATCGCGAACACCCACAGCGGCAGTGGCCAGTAGATCATCCGCTCGATCCAGGACGCAATCAGCGGCTGCACGTGCGACGCATCCGAAACCCCACCCTGCCAGATCGTCAGGAAACAGGCCCGCCCCGACAGAGCCTGGACCGCGACCACGGCAAGGCTGAGAAGATGCGCCAGTCGCCACCAGAATCCCCGCACCCAGCGCCATCCGCGCCAGGCGCCGATCGGGACCAGTACACAGCCCGCGACATTGAACGCGATGATGGCGAGGTGCAACGCGAGCACTGATGTCGCCGCCATGCGCAAGCCCGCCGACCGTCAGGTCATCGTCACGAATTCTTCCGCGGACGTCGGATGGATCGCGACGGTCTTCAGGAAATCCGCGTAGCACGCACCCATCCGCACGGCCACCGCGAAGCCCTGCAGCATTTCGTCCATGCCCGGCCCGACGCCATGCAGGCCCACGACGCGCTCGTCATCGCCGACGCACACCAGCTTCATCATCGTCTGGCCTTCGCGGCCGGCCAGCGACCACAGCATCGGCGTGAAGCGCGCCCTGCGAACCTTCACGGCTTCGCCGTACTGCTCGCGTGCCTCGGCTTCGGACAGGCCGACGGTGCCGACAGGCGGATGCGAAAAGACCACGCTGGGAATGCAGGAATAATCGAGGTGCGCATCGGGCTTGCCGCCGAACAGCCGATCGGCGAGTTGCCGACCCGCCGCGATGGCCACCGGCGTCAGCGCGGGTTTGCCGTTGACGTCGCCCAGCGCGTACACGCCATCGGCCGAGGTATTTTCGAAATCGTCGGTGACGATCTCGTTGATCTTGCCGAGCTTCACGCCGGCATTTTCCACACGTAGCGATTCGACATTCGGCAGTCGGCCGATCGCGCTGATCACCTGGTCGTAGGGTCCATGTGGCTCGTGGTCCGTACAATCCAACCACAGTCCTTGCGCATCCCGATGCACGCCACGCACCGCGCAACCTTCGTGATGGCCGATCCCTTCCGCCTTCATCATGCGGCCCAACGAATCCCCGAGATCGGCATCGAAGCGTGACAGCAGTCCGCCGCGCGTGATCAGTTCCACACGCGAGCCCAACGCGCGCAGCACGCCTGCCAACTCCACGCCGATGTAGCCGCCGCCGATGATGCCGACGCGCGTGGGGCAATGGTCCAGCCTGAAGAATCCGTCCGAGTCGATCGCGAGATCGCCGCCAGGCAATTCCAATCCGCGAGGACGGGAACCAGTCGCGATCACGATGTGCGGCGCACGATAATCCGCATCGCCCGCACGCAGCGCGTGCGCGTCGATGAAATGCGCCGGCGCGGGTATATGCGCGATGCCCAGTTCGCGCAGTCGATTCGCGTACGACGTTCGCGCGCGCAGTACGTACGCTTCGCGGTGGCCGATGAACGTGGCCCAATCCAGCAAGCCCGGCTGCACGTCGAAACCGACGGCCTCGGCCATGCGCTGCGCATCGGCCAGTTCGGCGGCCAGCCACATCGCCTTTTTGGGCACGCAGCCGCGGTTGACGCAGGTTCCGCCCAATTCATGCGGCTCGAACAGCGCCACCTTCGCGCCATGCCGCGCCGCGCGAATCGCAGTGGCCAGCCCTCCCGAGCCACCTCCCACCACCAGCAGATCCGGATCGTTCTTCATGCGCTCACACACGCTTCGCAATGGGCGTGGCGCCATTTTCCACGATCCGGTAGCACGGCACGTACCTGCTGCCCGGAAGTTTCATGCGCTGCTGTGCGACGAAGCTCTGCAGCAGCGTGTCGAGCGCGCGCATGAACTCCGGGTCACCATGGATTTCGTAGGGGCCGTTCCGGTCGATTTCGCCCATGCCCTCTTCCTTGACGTTGCCCGCCACGATGCCCGAAAACGCACGCCGCATGTCGGCGGCAAGCGCATGCGGCAATCTGTCGCGATGCAGGTCCAGCGCGGCCATGGCCGCATGCGTAGGCCGGAACGGCTGCTGGAACGGCAGGTCGATGTTGATTTCCCAGTTGAAGAAGAATGCGTCGTGGGTTTCCACGCGATGGTTGCGCACGACCTCGATGCCCTGCTGCATCGCATGCGCCACCGCCACCGGGTCCTCGATGATGATCTGGTAGCGCTGCGCGGCGGCGTCGCCAAGCACCAGTCTCAGGAATTTGTCGATCTGCTGGAAATACGGCGCCGCCGATTCGGGCCCCGTGAACACCAGCGGGAACGGCACGCTGGCATTGGCGGGATCCAGGAGGATGCCGAGCAGGTACAGGATCTCTTCGGCCGTGCCGACGCCGCCCGGAAACACGATGAAGCCGTGGCCGACGCGCACGAACGCTTCCAGCCGCTTCTCGATGTCGGGCAGGATCACCAGGCTGTTGACGATGGGATTCGGCGATTCGGCCGCGATGATGCTGGGCTCGGTGAGGCCGATGTAGCGGTTCTCGTCGTGGCGCTGCTTGGCGTGGGCAATGGTCGCGCCCTTCATCGGACCCTTCATCGCGCCCGGCCCGCAGCCGGTGCAGATGTCCATGCCGCGCAGCCCGAGCTGGTAACCGACGGCCTTGCTGTAGTCGTATTCCTCGCGCGAAATCGAATGACCGCCCCAGCAAACCACGAGGTTCGGATCGAAGCGCGCACGCAGCACCCGCGCATTGCGCAGAATATCGAAGACCGCATGGGTGATGCCGCTGGAATCTTCGAGATTGAATTCGCCCGATTCCAGTTTGGTGGATTCGTACACGATGTCGCGCACCACCGCGAACAGCAGTTCGTTGGTGCCGCGGATGATCTTGCCGTCCACGAATGCCTGCGCCGGCGCGTGCTTCAGGTCCAGCTTGACGCCACGGTCCTGCTGCAGCACCTGGATGTCGTAATCGGCGTATTGATCCAGCAGCGCGCGCGCGCTGTCGTGCATCGCACCCGAAGTCAGCACCGCGAGCGTGCACGAACGCAGCAACGTGTGCAGCCCGGCGGTCGTGGCGTCGCGCAGCCGCGCAATCTCGTCGCGCGACAGCACGTCAAGCGTGCCGGCCGGCACGATCTGGGCATTCACTGTCGCGGGGCGCGCGTGCTGTGGGGCATCGTTCATACGCAATATCTCCTACGCCTTCAGGTATGCTTCCACGCCGCCCAGGATCATTTGCGCCGACAGCGCGATCAGCAGCATGCCCATCACGCGTTCCATGGCGGCGAGCACGCTCTCGCCCAGCAACTTGAACAGCCATGTGGAACCCAGCAGGATCGCCGCGGTGGCGAGCCATGCGATCAGCAGTGCCAGGCCCCATTCCACCTGACGGCCGGGCTGCGCGCTGGTCATCAGCAACAGCGTCGCCATCGCGGAAGGACCGGCAACGCCGGGAATCGCCAGCGGCACGATGAACGGTTCGCCCTGGCCCACGGGTCCGAAGATGCCGCCGTCCCGCGGCGGGAAAACCATCTTGATCGCGATCAGGAACAGCACCACGCCGCCGCCGATGCTGATGGCCTCCTGCCGCAATTGCATGATCGACAAAAGTTCGCGACCGCCCAGCAGGAACGCGACCAGCACGCCGAGCGCGATCAGCAGTTCGCGGATCATCACCCAGCGCCGCCGCCTGGGTGGAACGTCCTTCAGGATCGAGAGGAAGAACGGCACGTTGCCGGGCGCGTCCAGAACCAGAAAAAGAGTGATGCACGCCGAGACGAGGGTCATCTGCTGCTGCATCGTTCAATTCCCGTTGTGCGTGCCGCCGCGCAGATCCAGCACCTTGCCCCGCGCCGGACGCGCATCCGGCGACAGCAGATACAGCACCGCTTGCGCGGCAGCCTCGGGCGTCGCAATCGCGCTTGGGTCTTCGCCCGCCCAGACGGTGCGGCGCAGCGCGGTGCGCATCGGCCCCGGCAGCAGAGCGTGCACGCGCATCGATGTTTCGTCGGTTTCATCGTGCAGGATCGAAGCCAGCGCTTCGAGACCCGCTTTCGCCACGCCGTACGCACCCCAATGCGCGCGCGCCATCCGTTCCGGATCGTCCAGCACGAACACGACGGCGCTGTCTTCGCGCGCCAGCAGCAGCGGCATGCACGCCTGCGTCAACAGGAACGGCGCCGACAAGTCGACATGCAAGGTGGTGATCCATTCCTCGGGCGACAACATGCCGAGCGGCGTCAGGCCCTCGCATTTCACCGCAGCATGCACGACGCCGTCGAGCCAACCGAGCTGGCGCTCGACCGATTCGGCGAAAGTCTGGTATTCGAGCGGCGACGCGCCCTGCAGGTCCATCGGCTGCAGCACCGGTTGCGGCGCGTTCGGGAGCGCGGCGATTTCGTCGTAGACCGGTTCGAGCGTGCGCGCCTTGCGGTCGGCCAGCAACACGGTGGCGCCGGCTTTGGCGCACGCAAGCGCCGACGCGCGGCCCAGGCCGCCCGCGGCGCCGGTGATCAATACCACCCGTCCCGCCAGCGAATCCGCAGCGGACGTCCAGTCCGCCGGAAGACGCGTGACGGGCAGCGTCACGAGGCAGCCGTCTGCTTGCCGGCCTCGGCAACCATGCGCTGCAGTTCACCGGACTCGTACAACTCCAGCGTGATGTCGCAGCCGCCGATCAGTTCGCCGTTGATGTAGAGCTGCGGAAAGGTCGGCCAGTTGGAGTAGCGTGGCAGGTTGGCGCGGATTTCGGGGTCTTCCAGCACGTTCACCGAGAAATACTCGACGCCGGTGGCGCTGAGAGCCTGTGAAGTGCGCATGGAAAAACCGCACATCGGAAACTCGGGCGTGCCCTTCATGTACAGCACGACGGGATGCCCGGTGAGGGTTTGCTTGATGCGTTCGATGACATCCATAGTGATTTTGGAACCTGCATGCGTGACGGTGGAGATGCGCGGAAATCGTCCGCCATGAAGACGCATTGCCGATGCGACAGCTTCAAGTAGCCGGAACCCGGACCCGCGCGAATCCGACAAAAATGTGCGATGGGTCTACAATGCCAGATGGTGTCTTGCGGACGGCGTGCATTGTATCAGGCGCGCTCTCCACGCATGCTGCCATTTCTCCCGATTCCCAACCTCCAAGGAGCATTCCATGGCGATCGAACTCCCCCCGCTTCCCTACGAACGCAGCGCGCTGGCCCCGCATATCTCCGAGGAGACCCTGGAGTATCACTACGGCAAGCACCACAAGGCCTATGTCGACAACCTCAACAAGCAGATCGAGGGCACCGACTTCGCCGACATGAACCTCGAGGACATCGTGAAGAAGGCCACCGGGGGCATGTTCAACAACGCCGCACAGGCGTGGAACCATACCTTCTACTGGAATTCGATGTCGCCCAAGGGCGGCGGCGATCCATCCGGCAAGCTGGCCGACGCGATCACCAAGGCATTCGGCGACGTCGCCAAGTTCAAGACCGAATTCGGCAAGATCGCGACTGGCACCTTCGGTTCCGGCTGGGCGTGGCTGGTGCAACGCACGGACGGTTCGCTCGGGCTGGTCAGCACCTCCAACGCCGGCACTCCGATCACCGGCAGCGATCGCCCGCTGTTGACCTGCGACGTATGGGAACACGCGTACTACATCGACTACCGCAACGCGCGCGCCAAGTACGTCGATGCGTACTGGAACCTCGTGAACTGGGATTTCGCGGCCAGCCAGATGGCGTAACCCGTGCGTTTTGGTTCGCCCCGGCTCGGCCGCGGGCGAACCGGGTTCTCCTTGTCGTTCCGGGCGGCTCGCAAGGGCCGAACCCGATTGCCCCTGCAGGAGTGCAATTCGGACGCCCGCATCAAGCCCCGGGTAGGCTCCGGCGGCGCCCGCCAGTCGCGCGTTGGCCTCGCATGCTCACATTTCCCGATTGCGCGTCGCATCGGCCGCCGCGGCCGTCACCGCGTCCGCCAGCCGCGCGGCGAGAGCCTGCACTTCATCGGCGTTCTCGCCTTCGATGGTGACGCGCACCAGCGGCTCGGTGCCTGATGGCCGCAGCACCACACGGCCCCGACCACGCAATGTGTCCTGCACTTCCGTCAATGCGCCCTGCACGCTCGCCATGGCGACCACGGATTTCGCGCCCGTCACCTTCACGTTGCGCGTGATCTGCGGCAGTTTGGAAAGCCCCGAACGCGCCTGCGCCAGATCCTTGCCCGCGCGCGCCAGCGCATCCAGCACGGCGAGCGCGGAAACGATACCGTCGCCGGTGCTGGCACGGTCGAGGCACAGGATGTGGCCCGAGGTTTCGCCGCCCAGCATCCCATCGTGTTCCTTCAACTGTTGCAGCACGTAACGGTCGCCGACTTTCGCACGCAGGAAGCGCACGCCGGCGCCGGTCAGCGCGCGTTCCAGCCCGAAATTGCTCATCAGCGTGCCGACCACCGGCCCGCGAAGACGCCCTTCGGTCAGCCAGTCATGCGCGAGCACATACAACAGGTCGTCGCCGTCCGCGAGTTCGCCGTTGCGATCGACCATCTGGACGCGATCGCCATCGCCGTCGAACGCGATGCCGAGGTCGGCGCGCTGTTCCAGCACCGCACCGCGCAGCGCGGCGGGATGGGTCGAACCGACACCGCGGTTGATGTTGAAACCGTCGGGTTCACTGCCGATCCGGGTGACCTTCGCACCCAGCGAGGTGAATACCTTGGGCGCGACCGTGTAGGTGGCTCCGTGCGCGCAATCGAGCACGATGTGCATGCCGGAAAGATCCGGTGGCGTTGCCAAAGTACCGAGGCAGAAGCGGGCGTAACGTTCCACCGCATCGTCGACGCGCCGCGCCTTGCCCAGGCGTTCCGGCGCAACGGTGGTGAACGTCGCATCGATTTCGCGTTCGATCTCGGACTCCACGACATCGTCGAGCTTCTCGCCACTGGCGGAAAAAAACTTGATGCCGTTGTCTTCGTACGGATTGTGCGATGCGCTGATCACGATCCCGGCGCTCGCGCCGAATTCACGCGTCAGTTGCGCGACGCCCGGCGTCGGTAGCGGCCCGAGCAGCCCCACGTTCGCACCCGCCGCGACCAGCCCGGCTTCCAGCGCGGATTCGAACATGTATCCCGATACGCGTGTGTCCTTGCCGATCAGCACCAGCGGCTGTCGTCCGTTGCCCAGCACCACGCCGGCAGCGCGACCCAGCTTCAGCATGAATTCGGCCGTGATCGGCCATTCGCCGACGCGACCGCGCACGCCATCGGTGCCGAAGTACTTGCGGGATTGGGAACTCGGGACTCGGGACGCTGGCATGGGATAAAGGGCTTGGGAATGGAGGAGGCTGACCCATCACATTGTCGTTCGGGGAGCCGTTCGCGGCCTCATCGCGAACGGAACCCGGAATCGTTTTTGAACCCATTCGACAAAGCAAAATGGATTACCGGCGCCGTCCCGGTCTTCGCCGAACCGTGCAATCTTATCAGTCGTCCCCGAACCGCTGCGAACCGAAGGGTTTGGGCGCGGCCTTCGCCGGTGCGTCGCCTTCATGGACAGCCCGCCACACGGCCAGTGCATCCCGCGTCACGGCCACGTCGTGCACCCGCACGATCATCGCGCCACGCTGCACCGCGATCAGCGCGGCGGCGGCCGAACCAGCCGCGCGATCGGCGCCCGCATCCCGGCCGGTCAGCGCGCCGATCATCGCCTTGCGTGACACGCCCGCGAACACGCCGGCCGCGAGATCGCGGAATCGATCGAGCGCCCGCAGCAACGCGAGATTGTGTTCCAGTGTCTTGCCGAAACCGAATCCCGGATCGACCAGCACCCGACGCTTGTCGATGCCAGCCATCTCGCAGGCGAACACGCGCTCGGCCAGGAAACGGTGCACCTCGCCGACCACGTCGTCGTAACGCGGATCGTCCTGCATCGTGCCGGGCTCGCCCTGCATGTGCATCACGCAGACCGGTACCTTCAACTCGGCCGCCGCATCCAGCGCGCCTTCGCGGCGCAGCGCATGCACGTCGTTGATGAACCCGGCGCCGGCCGCGACCGCGGCGCGCATCACTTCGGGCTTCGACGTGTCGATTGAAATCGGCACTTCGACACGGGTCGCCAACGCCTCGATAACCGGCGTCACGCGTGCGATCTCATCCTTCACTTCGACCTCGGTCGCGCCCGGGCGCGTGGATTCCGCGCCGACGTCCAGCATGTCCGCGCCCGCCTCGATCATCGCCACGCCCTGCGAAATTGCCGCATCGACGTCGCCGCGCAAGCCGTCTCCGGAAAACGAATCGCTGGTGAGGTTGAGGATGCCGCAGACGCGCGCGCGGTCCAGTTTCAGGACCCTTCCCGCGCAGTCCAGCTTGGCCGTCGTATCGAACATTCCGGCAGTGTAAGGCATGCTGCGCCTGGCGACCTCAACCCGACCTGCAACATCTTCGGAAAGCCTTGAAGCGCGGGAACGGCTTCAGTCGAGGCGCGCCATGATCTCGCGGTAGCGCGGCAGGCCGCGCAGGCTGGCCAGGTCCGAGTCGTGTTCGATCCAGTCGCGGAAGCCGTGCCCCACCGAAATCGCCCGCTCCAGCAGGTCGAAGGCCCGCTCGGTGTCGCCCATGTGCGTGTAAGTACACGCGGCGTTGTAGAGCGTACCGAAATCATCCGGCTGCAATCGCAGCGCCGCTTCGACATTGCGGCGCCCGCCTTCGATGTCGCCGAGACGCACCTGCATGCCGGCAGCGAGATACATCGCCCGGCCGTTTTCCGGATCACTGGCGATCTCGGCGAGCGCCGCCGGCAGCGCAAGCCGTGTCAGCGCATCACCGCGTGTCTTGTCGCCCAGGGAATCCGCCGCGTTGGAAGCAAGCGAAAGCGCCTGGAACTCGTCGGGCCGCACGCGATGCGCGGCTTCGAATTCCTCGATCGCGAGCGCAAACTCTCCCCGCGCGTAGCAATGCCGGCCGAAGTAGTAATGGGCTTCGTAAAGTTCGGGATCGAGTTCGACCGCACGCCGGAATGCGGCGATCGCGCCTTGGTCGTCGCCGGCCAGGGACAAGGTATTGGCATGCGCGACATGGGCTTCGGCCAGGTTCGGCGCCAGTTCCAGTGCGCGCTTGGCCGATCCGATTGCCTCATCCAGCGCTTGTTCGGGCTGGATGATCCGCCAGATCAGGAGTTGCGCAAGCGAATCGGCCAGGCCCGCGTGGGCATGCGCATAATCGGGATCCAACGCGATGGCGCGGCGGAACATCTCCGGTGCCTTGATCCAGTTATCGCTGCTCTTCAACGACTGGATCTGTCGCCCGCGCAGGTAAAACTCATAGGCCCGCATGTCGCTGGGCGCATTGCAGGTGCAACCGTCCAGTTTCGCGGCTCCCTTCAGCGAAACGCGCAGCGCCCGCGCGACATTGCGCGCGATTTCCTCCTGGATCGCGAAGATATCCTCCAGCCTGCGATCGAAATTTTCCGACCACAGGTGATAGCCGTTGACCGCATCGATCAATTGCGCGGTAACCCGCACGCGGTCGCCGGCCTTGCGCACGCTGCCTTCCATGATGGCCGCCACGTTCAATGCACGACCGATCTCGCGCGCATCCACATCGCCGCCGCGAAATCGGAAGGAGGAAGTGCGCGACGCCACGCGCAGATCGCGGATCGATGCCAGCGCATTGAGGATTTCCTCGGCAAGGCCATCGCAGAAATAGGCTTGGTCGTGCGCCTCGCTGAGATCCGCGAACGGCAGGACCGCGATCGAGGCCCCGGGAGCGGCGGCGCGTTCGTCGTTCACCGCGGTTGCTGGCAGTGTTCGTTCGATCCCGTGCATGCTCATGTCGTACACCCAGGCAAGCATGCAGGCCAGCACGAAACCCAGCACCAGCAGCACGATCAGCAGTCGCATCGACCACGACGGCAATCCCAGCGGTTCGAATACCGCGCTGCCAAGCTGGATCAGGATCCAGCCCGTCACCACATAGACCGCGACTACCCGGAACACGCGTCGCCGACGGAATTCGGCGAAGGATTGCTTCAGGGTTCCGATCCAGTCACTCATGGGGCGACTTCAACCCAGCCGACCGGCTGGCATGACCGTGGCGTGATGCGCGTGCGCGCCGTGGCGAAATACTACACGAGCGGTATCCGGAAACGCGAAGGCCGCCCGAAGGCGGCCTTGCATGCTTCACGCCCGGAGCATCTGTCGCGGAACATCAGGCCACAAGTGGCCTGGGCTGCGTTCAGGAACGCCGAACTGCCGAGCCGTTCGGCGATGCAGCGATCAGGACGATCGTGCGCTAATGCTGCCCCGCCGGATGGCTGGACGGTGGCACCGGCGTGGCACCCGGCACGACCGCAGGCTTGCCTCCGCCCATCCCGGTATTGCTGTCGCGCGGATGCCAGTCGCGCGGCGGACCGGGTTCGCGGCCTTCCATGATCGCGGCGATTTGTTCACGGTCGATGGTTTCGTACTGCAGCAGTGCCGCCGACATGGCGTGCAGCTTCTCGATGTCGTCGGTGAGGATCTGGTGCGCGCGGTTGTACGCCGTGTCGATGACTTCGCGCACCGCAACATCGATCTTGCGCGAGGTTTCATCCGAAACGTTCTTGTGCTGGGTGACCGACCGGCCGAGGAACACTTCGTCCTCGTCCTCGGCGTACGTCATCGGGCCCAGCGCAGACGACAAGCCATATTTGGTGACCATGTCGCGCGCAAGTTGGGTTGCGCGCTGGATGTCGTTCGACGCGCCCGTGGTGACCTTCTCGCTGCCGAAGATCAATTCCTCGGCAACCCGGCCGCCGAACAGGCTGGCCAGCTTGCTTTCCAGCGACAGCTTGCTGTGGCTGTAGCGGTCCTGTTCCGGCAGGAACATCGTGACGCCCAGCGCGCGGCCGCGCGGAATGATCGTCACCTTGTGCACGGGATCGTGGTCGGGCACCGAGAGGCCGACGATCGCATGACCGGATTCGTGATAAGCGGTGAGCTTCTTCTCGTCCTCGCTCATGATCATGGAGCGCCGTTCGGAGCCCATCATGATCTTGTCCTTGGCGCGCTCGAAGAAGTCCATGCGCACGTCGCGCGCATTTTCGCGCGCAGCGAACAGCGCGGCTTCGTTGACGAGGTTGGCGAGGTCGGCGCCCGAGAATCCGGGCGTACCGCGCGCGATCGTGAGCGGATCGACGTCCGCGCCGACCGGCACCTTGCGCATGTGGACTTTCAGGATCTGCTCGCGGCCCTTCAGGTCCGGCAGCGGCACCACGACCTGGCGGTCGAAACGGCCCGGGCGCAGCAGCGCGGGATCGAGCACGTCGGGGCGGTTGGTGGCCGCGATCACGATCACGCCTTCGCTGCCCTCGAAGCCATCCATCTCGACCAGCAACTGGTTGAGGGTTTGCTCTCGCTCGTCGTGGCCACC
>Ga0207707_10000080_pt1 | contig 96693 bp, 86 predicted proteins | sample KBSC83BmetaG_FD_184336 | JGI IMG/M metagenome (GOLD analysis project Ga0207707, IMG submission 184336) | Corn rhizosphere microbial communities from Kellogg Biological Station, Michigan, USA - KBS C8-3B metaG (SPAdes) (version 2) | ecosystem: Host-associated > Plants > Roots > Rhizosphere ... | reverse complement strand
CGAGGAAGTGTATGATCGCAAGCGACTGCACTCGGTTCTTGGTTATAAAACGCCATTCGAGTTCGAGCAGTCTCTGCCTTGAACCAAACTTGCTTAACTATCTGTCTCATTTCGTCAGTACACAACATAACTTGTACCAGTGTAATGGTGCTTTGTACGTGGGCGGTGATTCAAAACACCAAGTACGATTGGATTAGTTGGTTGCCGTCATTTGTTTCAGAGTGATGATGTGATTGTCAGCCTTGTCTACGTGATCGAACAAGCGTTTGAGCTGCTCGTACGACTCAACAGGAAAGTAAATCGCATTGCCGCCGCCAAAGAAGAAGGTGCGATTGTAGACAAACGTTCTGTGGTCATCCGTAATGCCCATTTTGATCGCGTGTTGCGAGATTGTTCCAGCACTGATCGCGTTTGGGCGATCAGCGTTATCGAGATCAAAACCTTTAGGTAGGTCTATGGTGATGTGGTCTTCTTCAGACCATGGGAAACGGAAATATATTGCGTAACGCCGGCTGCTTGTGGTGAATACCGCTCCTATTCCTTTATGGAAGAAGCCAGGCTGAAAGAAAAGGCGCTTGCCAGTGCGTTGAGCGTAGTCCGGAACGCGAACGTGGTATTTATAGATGAATGGTTTATCGGGGTCAGTCACATTCTCAATTACGATGTTGCTGACTTCGGCTGAACTTAAACGACTCTTCACCGCTTCTTTCAAATCTTCATCGCGTTGAACTGGTGAGTCGTCGTCATTCTGAAGTTTTCTGTCGGTGCCGAGGTGTCCTGTGTATTCGATTGTCACATCGCCTTCCAGCGTGCCGTTCTCAGCAAGGCTCAGCTTCGCGGTGCGTTTTTCTTTTGACTTTTCTGCAGCGGAAAACGGCGTTCTCACCCATTCGGGTCGATCGTCTGCAATCAAAGCGTCAACGCCTTCGTATTGCCAGCGCGACATATCCGGCGTGCTGTAGAGCAGCCCCGGATCCAAAAACTTCCAACCTCCGCCGACCTTAACGGCTATTACTATTCGGCGAAACGCTCCCGGAATTACGACATTTCGATCAAAGATCCTCATGCTACGATCCGGCAATAATGCGATATGGGCGTCGATACCCGAGGCATTAGCTAATGCACCGAAAAGCAAATTCACATCAATACCAGGTCCGACCCCTCGCTTTAAAGTGTCTGCGGATTTTTTGTTTTCTTTCATCTTCTCCAGTTGTTCATCAGTAAAGCCCGAGTCTTTGCGATCGGTATTCTTTATGTTCGTTCGCACGAAGGTGAAGATCCGCTCAAGTTTTTCTTCTGCAGTCTTAGTACCAGCAGTGATCTCGTCTGCTTTGCGCTTGATATCGGCGTCTACCTTAAGGTAAGGAAGCAGGGCGACGTTCATGCGTGAAGCCTGAATTGTGTAAGACGACAATAACGAAAACAGGTTGTTATATCTGATCATGGCCCATGATCTAACGTTGTCCTCTGGAGGCATTAAAGGCTCTTCATGAAACGCCGGGACCTTAAGCACCGTGGCGAATACAAATCCATTCTTCTCCTTTTGAAACGTTGGGGTCTCCATGTTGAAAGCGCGCACATTGAACGTGCCCGACTCACTTGATGGCTTAACGTGGTAGGTCACTGCTTGAACGGGGATGTCGCGCTGGAACTGCAAACGCAGATAATTTGCTGATGCGTTTGAAATCACCTCCTTCCACTTGTACTCGATAATCGCACCTGGCTCGATGCCGGGAAACGCAAATGTCTTGGTTCGGAGTTTCACACCATTCGCCTTCACAACGGTCTTCTCGATAATGTCCTGCTTGGTCAGTTCAATTATCGAACCATCTGATTTGATTGTTCTGGCGGCGACATCTTTAATCTTCGTACCACTAAGGAATGGGATATCGATCTTGCTCTGTTTCTGACGGCCGAGTTCGGTGAAGATCTTGATTCGAACGTAATGCGAAAGGACCAGATCGTTCTCTCCTGCATCATCGATGCGAATGTCCCAGAAAATTGCTTCGGCGTCAGCGTCCGGTTCAACGATCGGAGCCTTCAGGGCGAGATCAGCAGGATTAATGGGAAGCCAGGTTTCGTCACCTGCGAAAAGGTTGGGTGGCGCCCAGGAACTCGCAACCAGGGTCATCAACAGTAGAGAGGAGTATAGGAAAACGCGTTTGCGACGGAGAAAAGACGTGTGAGACTTCATCGGATTCTCTTGCTGGAACTGAGATCGTACGTGGAGATCACGGGCAGGCTCGGACACCTGTGTCCCGCACGCGCACGTCACTGCTATCACGACAATGCGTTGCGACGTATGATCTCTTTATAAAACTGTGCACTGAGCTTCGGTGTTCTTTTTTGCGTCGCGTAATCGACGTAATGCAATCCAAAGCGATTTGTGTATCCGTCTGCCCATTCGAAGTTGTCCATCAGACTCCATAGGAAGTAGCCGCGTACGGGAATTCCATCAGCCGTTGCACGTTGTAACTGGGAGAGGTAATTGCGCAGATACATCACGCGGTCTGTGTCGTAGACGATCCCGTCGCTCGCAGGAATATCTGAGGATGAGCATCCATTTTCAGTGATGTAGATTTCCCTGGCGTTCCAAAGCTTCGCTACGTGTCGTGGTCCCCAGTAGAGTGCTTCGGGTCCGATGTTCAGCCAGGTGGAAGCCATATGCGGATATGATTTTGGGTGAGGGACAACGGCAAAGCCGATGGGTGCACTGTCTGCACGAATGTAGGTGGGGGTGTAGACGTTGATTCCTACAAAGTCGAGGGGACTAGAAATTACCTTCAGATCTTCAGCAGTGAACTTTGGGGCATCTGCTCCAGCATCCGACAGATAAGCATCAGTGTATTTACCTTCCTGGATAACAGTCATATAAGCTGCGTTCAGCTCGCGTGCTGCTTGTGTTGCCGCTTCTATGTGTGCAGGGGTCTCGATTACGGGCACACAAATCGTCATGTTTTCCGCCAATCCAATTCTGGTTCCACTCTTTGCTTTGGCGCGGATCGCCTGCACAGCGAGTCCGTGTCCTAACACAGCGTAGTGCCGTGCTTGATTGAATCTGCCGCGCGGCAACTTCAAGCCAGGTGCGTGGATGCCCCACAGGTGTCCAACCTCAAGGAACGCACCGAACTCGTTAATCGTGAAGAAGTGCTTCACTCGATCAGACAGGCGCTGAGCTACATAGCCCGCGTAATCTCCAAAGGCTTTGGAAGTATCACGTGATTCCCAGCCACCCTTGTCTTGCAGGGCTTGAGGCAGGTCCCAGTGGTAAAGAGTAGCGAAAGGCTGAATGTTGTTCGCCAGCAGTTCGTCAAGGAGCCGATTGTAGAAGTCGAGGCCCTTTGGATTCGGTTCACCAGTGCCAGCCGGAAAAACACGAGGCCAGGCGATTGAGAACCGGTAAGTTTTCACGCCGAGGTTCTTCATCAACTGAATGTCGTCTTTATAACGGTGATAGTGATCGTCAGCGACGTCACCGGTCGCATTGTCAACAGTCTTGCCGGGAGTGTGAGAGAACGTGTCCCATATGGATGGACCTCGGCCATCTTCTTTGACCGCGCCTTCTACCTGATATGAAGCAGTGGCTGTTCCCCAGAGGAAATCGTTCGGGAACAAACGTGATTGCGTGGTCTGCGTTGATAGTTCAACAGGCGAATCGAGTGAGCCGAGAGCAGTGGACGTTGTAGTTGCGACTGTTGCGGAAGCGGCAATCTTTGCAAACGTGCGCCGCGATATTCTTGTCATCAGGTTTCTCCAGGTTGGAGTTTACGATTAAGGGCATGCGAAGGTTAACCGCGAGCCCATTCAATGACAATGGTTTTTTGTCCGACGACCTTTAGGACGCTCTGATTTAAGTACGACAGGCTGTTAGCCTGTCGGTGATCTTGGGCCACGGTCGTGAAGGTAATCACGACAGGCTAACAGCCTGTCGTACTTAATCAGAGCTTCCTAAAGGTCGTCGGACAATTTATGCTAAAGTTCCGCCCTATGAAAATAGATCGTCGAGACTTCCTGCTTGCATCGTCGGCCACACTGGTTTCCTCCAGGCTTTCACTCGCGGCCAGGAATCAGAGAAACAAACAGGTCCCAGTCGTAGCGACAACCGGCAGGCAGGTCGCTGTTTACACAACCGCCGCCAACACCAATCTCAGGATTTCGCCAACGGCCACAGCATCTTTCAAACACGTCGGCCAACCAAAAGAAACACAAATCTGTGTGTTCGTGGATCCCGCACGGCAATTCCAAACCTTTCTTGGAATTGGTGGTGCGCTCACAGATGCGTCCGCTGAAGTATTTGCGATGTTGCCTGAAAACAAACAGCGAGAGCTGCTTAATGCCTACTTTGATGATAAGGAGGGCATTGGTTACAAGTTTGCGCGCACCAACATTCACAGTTGTGATTTCTCGAGCGACAGTTACACGTATGTCGACGAAGGTGACAAATCTCTGCGTTCATTCAATGTGAAACACGACCAGCGATTCCGCATTCCTTTCATTAAGAAGGTCCTTGCTGCGACTAAAGGACAGCTGCAGATGTTTGCGAGTCCGTGGAGCCCACCCGCATTCATGAAAACAAACAATGACATGCTGCACGGCGGAAAGTTGAAGCCGGAGTTTTATCAATCGTGGGCCAGCTACTATTCGAGATTCATTAAGGCATACGAAGCCGAAGGAATTCCAATTTGGGGTGTCTCTATTCAGAACGAACCGATGGCCACTCAAACCTGGGAGTCTTGTATCTATTCAGGTGAAGAGGAACGCGACTTTCTGAAGAACTATCTTGGACCAACTCTTCATCGGGAAGGATTGGCGAGCAGGAAGATCATTGCCTGGGATCACAACCGCGATCTTATCTATCAACGCGCCAGCACGATGCTCCGCGATCCGCAGGCCGCCAGGTTTGTTTGGGGAATTGGTTATCACTGGTATGAACCGTGGAGTGGAGGCGAACCGATGTTCGACAATGTGAGGCTCGTCTACGAAACATTCCCGGACACGAACTTGATCTTTACAGAAGGTTGCGTTGATCGCTTCGATGCCGAGAAGCTGAATGAATGGAAGTTTGGGGAACAATACGGACGCTCGATGATAAACGATTTCAACTGTGGAACGGTCGGCTGGACCGATTGGAACGTCTTGCTCGACGAGCGTGGCGGCCCCAATCATGTTGGCAATTTCTGCTTCGCACCCATTCATGCAAACACCAAAACAGGAGAACTCAATTACCTCAGTTCCTATTTCTATATTGGCCACTTCTCTAAGTTCATAAAACGGGGTGCAAAGCGAATTGCCAGTTCACCAAGTCGCAGTCAACTGTTATCCACCGCATTCCGCAATCCTGATGGGCAGATCGTCGCTGTAGTCATGAACATGACCGACAAGGAGGCTCCTTATTGGTTGTGGGAAAATGGGGATGCTGCTGAGGTGAATATTCCGGCTCATTCGATTCAGACGCTCGTGTTCTAAATTCAACCCATGAAATCAGCGCAGTCGGGAAGGGGGCAAGCGATGAGAGCCCGAATCACAACCAACACTGACCGAGCGCGCCCCCGCAGGTTCAAGCTCCTCAAGTCTTTCATAGCACCGAAAATTGATTTCCTTGGCAACTGGAGGGCTTGGAACCTTCGGGGGCGCGCTCAGGGCTTGATTGGTTTTGGTTCCTGTATCCCAACTGCTCTTTCCGCATTTGCCGCTCGCCCTTTCCGTTCGTGCAATAGATCCGTTTCAACTCAGGTCATTCCTTTATGCATTGGCGACCACCTTCACACTGGTTAAAGATCACAACAATCGACATGCACACCGGAGGTGAACCGCTTCGTGTGATTGTTGATGGCTTGCCACCCATCGAAGGCCAAACTGTCCTGGAGAAACGTCGTTACTTTCGAGAGCATTACGACTACATCCGCACCGGTCTGATGTGGGAGCCTCGTGGTCACGCGGATATGTACGGCGCCGTTATCTCGTCATCGCTTGATGCGGACCTGGATCTATTTTTCCTGCACAACGAAGGCTATAGCACCATGTGCGGTCATGCAGTGATTGCGCTGGCTAAATTTGCGATTGAGACGCAACTCGTAAACAAATCGGAAATAGAAATTAATGTACCTGCCGGAAGAGTTCGCGCTCGCGCAACAGTTGAGAACGGAGTCGTCACGGAAACATTCTTTCAGAACGTACCATCGTTTCTCTACCTCCGCGATCAGAATGTAATCATCGATGGAATAGGAAGGATACGTTTTGATGTTGCTTATGGCGGCGCGTTTTATGCGTTTGTCGAAGCCAAAGACCTTGCGCTTGAGTTAACACCCGAGCACTCTAATCGCCTCATTGAGCTTGGTCGTCGCATTAAGCAGGCCGTAATAAATGAATTTACCATCACACATCCATTTGAAAACGATCTGAGCTTTCTTTACGGCACTATCTTTAACGGGTCACCACAGATTGCCACGCATCACAGTCGCAACGTTTGCATCTTTGCAGATGGAGAATTGGATCGTTCGGCAACAGGAAGTGGAGTTAGCGCGCGTGCAGCGTTACATCACGCGAAAGGCGAGTTGGGACTGAACGAGCGCATCGTGATCGAGAGTATTTTGGGCAGCACAATGTCAGTGGAGATCGTCGAGCTTACGAATTTTGGTCCTTACGATGCTGTGATTCCGGAGGTGAGTGGTACCGCATCATTTATAGGGCGAAATGAATTCTACTTTGATCCTGAGGATCCGTTTCGAAGTGGATTCTTACTGAGATAGAATCGATCCATCAGCACAAGTGAGGAAGGGTGGTTTACCCCGGCTGATCCCGTCTCAGGCTCATTGGTTACAGCGGGGGTAAACCACCCTTCCTCACTTGTACTGTGTCGGATGTTGCTTTGAGAATGAAGAGCCTGTTCTTCAGCCTTCGTCGTAAGCCTTTTCCGCTTCCACACTGACAAATTCATCGGTCTCGATGATATAGGCGGTCAGGTTGTAACCATAGACGCAGCCTGTATCGAGGCCGATAGCTTTCTTGCCACGCCGCGGTTCAGGCGCGGGCCAGTGACCAAACAACACAACCTTTTCGCCATAGTAGACGTGATACCAGGGGGTGCCGTCTTCGCTTTCGCGATCAGGTCCAAGCGTTCTAAGCCTGGTTAGATCACCGGTTGTCTGTGAATGCAGCTCTACGTTCGGACGCAAGCCTGCATGGACTACCAGATGCGATCCCAGATCGATCATGAATGGCAATCGATTGAAAAAAGCGGCGTATGCATCCTTCTCGCTTTTCAACCACTTGTGAGTCTCTTTTTGTGCCGAACTGAGATCAACTTCTTCGCCGTTCCACCGCCTACGCAATGCCAGATCATGATTCCCCATAACTGTAGTGAACCGCGCATCGGTCATAAACAGTTCGAGCACTTCACGATTCTTAGGTCCTTTCGTAATCAGATCGCCGACGGCAACAACGCGATCTTCTTCAGTGAACTCCGCTTTTTCGAGCAATGCGATCAACTCGTCGTAGCAACCATGAATATCACCCACCACTATTGTGCGACCGCTCATCCCAAACCCCGCTCTTTTGTTTGATACGTCTGCAATGTCGTTCTTCAGAACATGCTCAGACGATCTGCAGTCTATTGCATTGTGCTACTCCAATCAACGCAGCAAATGTCCGATATGCTCTAGCTTGTCGTGTCACGACAACACAAACTCTAGTTAAGCCTAGTGTTGAATCGAGCGGACAGGTTTGGACTGACACGACAAGCTAAAGCATATCGGACATTTGTTGCCTACTTGTAAATGTACGTGGAGCTCTCCTTTTGTTCCCACTCAATGCTATCAATGTTCTCGTTATCACCGGCGAGAATTTCTTCACTGAGCTTACTTGTGCTGATTATCGTGTTGAGGTTCACCAGATAAACAATCTTACCCATCGGATCATCTTCATCCTGCCGATTCAGTTCACGTAACTCTGCGTCAAACTTGTGCCGTCCAAAGACGTTTTTCAAGACGTCGTTCGTTGTGTCCACGTTCCGTGTGTCTACCGATACTTCCATCGAACGAATCACTAAAGACTGTTCAAAGTATTCAAGAACTGAAAGTGTCAACAGAACAAACAACGTGAGTATCACTGCCATGTCCCAACGTCCAACACCTGCGGCCAGGCCGACGCCCAGGCAGATAAGCAGCACCGTGATCTCTTTTGGATCTCGAATGTTCGTACGGAAACGAACGAGCGACGCCGCCGCAAAAATCCCGAATGCTCGCGCGGCGCTATCACCCACTACCATCATCATTGCCGCCGCTACGACTCCCATCAAGATCTGTGTCTGAGCGACGAATGGGTTTCGACGACTAAAAGAAAGTCCACGACGTGGGCGAAATGCCAGAAGTCCCGCGAGAAAGGCTGCCAATGAAAAGCGAAGCAGTATTCTCGCCGCCGTCGCCTCCCAACTTGCGTAGCTCGAGGGCAAGAGACCACTGGCGTCTGGACCAAAGAGTTCCCAAAGCAGTGGACTCTTGCGTTGGCTCTCGTCAACTGACTTGGCGCTCTCAGTTGATGGCGAGACTGGCGCGGGCGAGTGTGAGACATAGGCCAGAAGGGCACTCAGAATCAGCATGATAGTGAGCGTACTCAGAACGCCGACAGTGACCTTGTTCATCTTTGGTGTCCTTTCACTTTAGAGTGCGACGGCCTGCCGTCGCTGTGTGGCAGCGGTACTTTAATAACGGCGGTGATGATGCCGGATTGTGTTGGTGACTTGGCCCTGTAACAAAGCGACGGCAGGCCGTCGCGCACTCCAAGGTTTATGTGTCCTTCGCCCAGAGCCGACTTCTCTTGATTGGGCGCACACTTCCTGCAGATGGCCAACTGTTCACGCCTTCAAAATAGGTTTGGCTATTGAATGGCTCTTCACCAGTTGCAATCTGCGGAGTTTCATAGATGCCGTCAGAGTTCATCACTCGAGCCTTTACGTTGTCTCGCAAATACGCTGAGAGAACGGTGTCCTTGAGATACTTTTTCAGGTGAGGTGATAAAACAGGTGCAACTACTTCAACGCGCCGATCTAAATTACGGGTCATCCAATCTGCTGAGCCAATGTAGAGCTCTTCATCGCCGCCATTAAGAAAATAAAAGATGCGACTGTGCTCGAGGAATCGTCCCACGATACTCCGCACGTGAATAGTCGGAGATACTCCTGGCACGCCGGGCCGCAGCATACAAGCCCCACGGACAATCAGGTCGATTTTCACTCCAGCCTGTGAAGCTTTATAAAGTGCCTCGATAACGTCGAGATCAGTTAGACGATTAATTTTTGCGATCAGATGAGCTCGTTTGCCAACCAGTGCGTGCTCGGTTTCCCGCTGAATGAGTGCCAGCATCCGACTGCGCAGGTTCACCGGGGCGATAAGCAAACGGCTGTACTCCTTTTGCATCGAGAAGCCTGTGAGGAAGTTGAAAAGATCCGTGGCGTCATCTCCAATCACTGAATCATTCGTCAGCAATCCCAGATCGGTGTACAGCTTTGAAGTTGTGGGGTTGTAGTTACCGGTCGCGATGTGAGTGTAAGTTTGCAAGCCATCATCTTCCCGCCGGACTACAAGCGTGACCTTGCTATGCGTCTTTAGATCGACGAGACCGTAAACAACGTGCACGCCGGATTCAGCAAGGCGTTGTGCCCACTCGATGTTGTTCTCTTCGTCGAAGCGCGCCTTGATCTCCACGACAGCCGTGACCTGTTTCCCACGTTCGCTGGCTTCGATAAGTGCCCTGGGAATTGGTGAGTTTTGTCCAGTGCGGTAAAGGCACATCTTGATAGCCAAAACCTTTGGATCATTCGCGGCCGTATAGATAAAGTCGGCAACACTCTGAAAGGATGTGTACGGATGATGCAGAAGTTGATCCTGCTTCTTGATAGCTTCGAAGATCGATTCCTTCTTCCGCAATGCGGGCAGGACAGTCGACTTTAGTGGCCGGTCTTTGAGTTCGGGTCGATCGACACCATATATCTCCATCAGACCCGGCGCATCGAGAGGACCGTCAATTTGGTAGACATCATCCATGTGGATGCCAAGCGCACTGATCAAATACTCGATCATTTCTGGCGGCATGCTCAAGGAAACTTCAAGCCGCACAGGCAATCCAAATCTTCGTTCGCGGAGCGACTCCTTGATCAGTCGCAATAGATCTGCAGCCTTGTCATCACGAATTTCGACATCTGCATCGCGAGTAACCCTGAAAAAGTGACCCTTGCCAAGGTGCATCCGCGGAAACAATGCGTGAATGTTTGCCTCGATCACTTCCTCTACGAGGGTGAACTTCGTTTTTTCTTCATTTACCGGAATTAACCGCGGCACCACGGGCGGCACTTTGATTCTGACAAACCTCATCTCTTCGCCAATTGCGGCGCCCGCAAAAGTATCAGAAGGATCAGTTTCGACAGTCAGACCGATGTTAAGCGATCGGTTTGAGATGTAGGGGAACGGGTGAGCCGGGTCGATTGATTGTGGAGTCAGGACCAGGAAGATGTTTTTCATAAAGTACTTCGACAACTCTTCCTTTTCACTGTTGGAGAGGCGCTTGTAAGGTACGATGGCCAATCCATTCGCCTGTAGTTCGGGTATGACTTCTTCTCGCAAACAGTTTGAATGCTCCTCGACGAGTGGCAGAACGCGTTTACGAATTGCAGCGAGTTGTTCGACAGGCGTTAATTCACCGGGCATCGGGCGCAGATCATCGATCCCCAACATCTCCTTAATCCCGGAGACCCTGACCATGAAAAACTCGTCAAGGTTTGAGGAAAAGACTGCAAGGAACTTGAGTCGTTCGAGGAGAGGAGTTGATTTGTTTGTTGCCTCTTCCAGCACGCGACGGAAGAACTCAAGTTGACACAAGTCCTGATTCAGAACCGTCCAGGCAAAAAAATGTTTTGGTTGCGATTTCTTAACGTTCATTCTTTTGATCGCAGATTTCAGATCTCAGATCTCAGATCTCAGATCAATTCCCAATCCGAATAGCTTGATCTGAGATCTGGGATCTGAGATCTGGGATCTGGGATCAATTAGAACACCGCGCGTCGATAATCATTCTGGCTTTGCGAACAAACTCGGCAGTCCATTCTGCAGGAGGCCGATCTCGCTCCGCGTTGCGCGATGCGGCAAACACTCGTGTGATCAGGTGATTGTTTTTCTCAGCGTCCAGCAAGCGTTGAAGATTAGTTGCCAGCAATTGTCTTCCTGCTTCGCTGATTTTTGTTTCGCCCACGCTCTTTGCATTTGCTGTACAGGATCCACCGCTCACTTTTATCGGATCTTTCTTGCTCCAGCCTTCGAGTCTTGCTTTCTTTTCACTCGCTGTTGAGTAGCCAAATGTCGAACCCATATCGCCCACGTAGAATACTGCTTCGCCAGGTTCACAGACCCGAGTGTTTCCATTTTTCGATGACTTGAGGCAAGCGAGTTTGTGATTATCGGCTTTCGTATCGCCGTGATCGATAAACGCGAGCCACAATTTGAACGCATCAATTTCGGCTCGTGGGGAAGCATTGTCCAACAACTTCTGAAGCTCCCCGGCTAGCGAAGCCGAGTCTTTACCATCGCAGTTTGCATCAACGCCGGTTGCCAAAGACAACTCAATACCAGCGGCCGGTTGAAACGGGGAAAACTCAGCTCCCTGAAAATCCTTAGTCAAACTTTTCTCACAGTCGGGACAGTTGACGTCTGCTACCCATTCATCATCGGCAAAGAAGCCCATCGCTTTGGAGAATCGCGACGAAAGAAACTCACCATAGACTTCGCCGTTACGTTTATCCGGAGACTGACCTTTGAAGTGTGGCTTGATCTTCAAGCGAATTGGCTTGCCGTCTTTATCGGTGACACCGGGTACCGAACAAAAGAACTTTGGAGTTGTGCCCGCGCCGGGCGTTTGATCGGTGTTAGCGGCACAATTGATCCGTTGCGCTATGCCGTCGCTATTCACCAGGGGACCGCCAATTCGCGGGCCCTTCCCGGGATCGTAACCAAGTACAGGGTCATAATGCGGGTCCGGCGTTCGATAGACGCGCGCCATCTTCTCAACACGCTCATGTTCTTCTGCTGGGAAACATAGTCTTTGTTGCGCTGAGAAGTTGGTTGTGACGGGTAGAGCGCCAAACAGAACGAACAAAACAAACAGTAAATCCCTGGGGTTTTGCCGCATTGAAAATCCTCTACTGAAACGATTCATTGAATGGGGGCTGAGAATCCGAAGTGTTTCCGCGCGATTATACAGGGCTCGCGTTCAATAGGATGCCACATAGGACCCATAAGTCGAATAGTTCCTATATAGAACTTCAAGAACACAGCTCATTCAAACGGAATCCACATTCCCACCTGTTGAGACTTTGCCTTCTCGAACAAATACTCAGCACACGCCAGGTCTTCGATGGCAAGTCCCAGAGACTTGAACAATGTGATCTCGTCATTTGATATTCGACCTGGAACTTGACCGAGAAGCACCTCACCTATCTCTCCGACAATGCTTTCGTTGGTAAGCAACCCCTCCTTGAGTGGAAGGATGAAATCGCCGGCTTCGTTTAATGCCGACTCACGACGATCTACGAAGATTCGAGCTGCCGCCATCGTTGCCGAATCGATTTCACGAGATTCAGGTGAGTAAGTTCCGATGCCTGTGACGTGTGCGCCATCGGCAATCCACTCGCGACGAATGACTGGTTCACGCGCGTTTGTAGCAGTCACTATCAGGTCAGCCCCCTTTAGTGCGTCTGCGACACTGGTCATTGGTTCGACTGGAAACGGAAGTTCATCTCGCATTTCGTCAGCGAGTCGCTTTGGGTGATCTGCGTTTAGACTGACAACCCGAGCGCGTTTGATCTGTCTGACCTCGGAGAAGGCCCGCAAGTGCATTCGGGCCTGACCACCTGAACCGACAATTGCGAGATCGTGAGCATCTTTTCGGGACAGCAATCTGGTTGCGAGACCAGAAACTGCAGCAGTGCGGATTGCGGTTATCGCCGTCGCGTTCATTATTGCCAACAACTCACCCGTCTCACCACTCGATAACAACACACAACCTTGATGTGCATCTTTGTGGAAGGCCGCATTGCCGTAGAAGAAACAGATCGCTTTGAGACCGTACGCGCTCCGTGGCCCCTCACGATATGCCGGCATCATTGCCATGACACCCCGCGCTTCAGGAGGTCTCACAACCATCCGGAGCGGTTGCAGGAATTCGCCACGAGTTAGGTCAGCGAGTGCATTGGACATGACGTCGATGCACTCACGCATCGGGAGCAGTAGTTTTATGTCAGTTGAATTAAGAACGAGTATGCGCTGAGATTCTGTTGGCATTTGCTTTGAGTTGAGTACAAGAGGCTGTCGGCCTCTCGTACGATGAAGGTCAATACCCCAAAAGGTAAGTGTTGTAAACCCTCGCACACGGTATCGTTGACCGAGTTCAAACCATTTGAGGCGTAAAGATAGTCAACCCTCAAAAAATCGCGGGAAACTCACTCCGCCCCAATGTGGCACGGTCATTGCCAAAACGTTCAGCGAAGGAGAACAAGGATGAAGAAGCTATTGGTGAGTGTTGTTTGTTTCGTCGCGTTGAGCATGACCGCTCTTCCAGTTGGGGCTCAAACGCGGTCACGATGCACGACGAACAGGACTAGTTACGATCGTCGTGACGATCGGCAAGGTCGATACAACAACCAGGTATATCGCAACGAGACTTATCGGAGCGGCAACTATAACAGTTCGGTTTACAGGAATTCAGGTTACTCCGGCAACTCAGGCTATTACGGAAACGGCGGTTATTACGACAACCGATCTGTTTGGGATCGCTCGCGTGACAAAATCACAACGGCAGCCGGTGTTGGTGCAGGCGCATTACTCGGTGGGGCGTTCGGCGGTAGGAAGGGCGCAATCATAGGTGCGATCGCGGGTGGAGGCAGCGCAGCGCTCTATACATACAAGATTCGCGACAAATATCCACGTTACTAAGTTTGTCGCAGCACGGTACGGTCACGCATTGCAAGATGAGTGGCCTTGTGGGGCCCGGATGTGAAGGGGAGAGCACATCCGGGCCCTAACATTTTTGCCGGCCTGAGTAAGGACACACTTAAACCAAGTTTGCTTGATTAGTGCGCTGGAAACCGAAGAGTCTACTAAGCTAAGACGAACAAAATACTCACGTTAACGCGAATATCAGAGCTCCCTGCTGCGAATGGAATTTCCTTTTTGCCTAGCGCTTTGCCTATTAGCTCCGCGCCCAAGATTCTGTTATAGATATTCCGTTCTTCAGTAAAAGTTCGGAGACCGCGATGGAATTTCACGAGAACGTTCTCGGATTAATTGGTCATACACCCTTAGTCAAACTCAATCGAATTACAAAAGGCCTGAAAGCGACCATTCTCGCGAAGATGGAGAGCCTGAATCCTGGTTATTCGGTGAAGGACCGAATTGGCGTTGCCATGATCGAGGCCGCTGAACGAGCAGGCACTCTAAGGGCTGGTGGTACCGTGATCGAAGCGACGTCGGGAAACACTGGTATTGGTTTGGCACTGGCCGCGGCGGTCAAAGGTTACAAGTGCATATTTGTAATGACCGACAAAGCATCGGTTGAAAAATCGCGTTACTTGAAAGCATTGGGAGCTGATGTTGTTATCACTCCTGTCTCCGCTAAACCGGGCACTCCCGATCACTACGTCTCAACTGCACGTCGTATTGCTGCAGAGACTCCGAACTCTTTTTATCCGGACCAATATTCAAATCCGGCAAACCCCGAAGCTCATTACCGAACAACCGGTCCCGAGATTTGGGAACAAACTGAAGGCAAGCTAACGCATTTCGTCGCCGGGCTTGGCACTGGCGGAACGATTTCTGGCACGGGCAGATTCCTAAAAGAGAAGAATCCAAGCATACGCATAATAGGTGCAGATCCGTATGGCTCTATCTTCAAGACCTACAAGGAGACGGGAAAACTCGTTGAAGCAACTCCGTATCTGGTCGAAGGAATCGGTCAGGAGATTGTGCCACCCAACGTTCACATTAAATATGTTGACGAAGTGATCAATGTTACTGATCGAGATTCTTTTGAATTGTCGCGAAACTTAGGACGAATGGAAGGGATATTCTGTGGCGGTTCCACTGGCACGAATCTCGCCGCTGCAATACGAGTTGCGGAAGGACTGGATGAGAGTGCAATTGTCGTCTTTATAGTTTGTGATACGGGAGAGCATTACCTGTCAAAGCATCATTCAGATGAGTGGTTGAAAGAAAAACGGTTGTTGGAACCACAACGAATCACTGCTGGCCTGATCAGCGGAACGAAGAAACCGCAATCGCCGAAAACCTTAGTCTCGGTGAAGCCGACTGACAACGTTGGTGATGCTCTCACTCAAATGGATGATCAGGGACTTAGTCAAATCCCGGTGTTGGATGATGGAAAGGCAGTCGGTGCATTACGGGAGAACCGAGTACTTGCGAAAGTTGTGCGAGATCGCGAGCTATTGAACACAGCGGTCAGCGAAGTGATGGAATCACCGTTTCCGATTGTAGACGTAGATGCAAGTTCAAATGAGGTAACGCGGCGTTTGCAGAGTAGTCCTGCTGTATTGGTAGAAGAATACGGTCGGATCATCGGCATCATCACAAGGCATGATGTGCTGGATCTCAGACTCAGGGGTTGAAGCTTGAGTGTCACGTGACCAAAGAGGCCGTTAGCTTGTGACGCGAATCGACAGACTGACAGGCGGTCGTACCAGGTTGTATGGCAAAAGAGGAAAAAGTTCTTGCAGCGAATAGAGCGGCGTTTCATAACTATCACATCTCCGACAAGTACGAGGCCGGAATCGCGTTAACTGGAACTGAAGTAAAGAGCGCGATGGATGGTCGCGTTCAATTGAAAGAGGCATATGTTTCGGTTCATGACGGAGAGGCGTGGTTGTTTAATGCGCATATTTCACCGTATTCTCATGGCAACCGCGAAAACCACGAGCCACTCAGGGTCCGCAAGCTGCTTTTACACAAACGTGAGATTTCACGCCTCGACGAGGCGGCGGCAAAGCAGGGAATGACCCTGGTGCCTACGCAGGTTTATTTGAAAAATGGTCGGATCAAAATTGAAGTCGGTGTAGCACGTGGTAAAAAGCTTTACGACAAACGTGAAGCTGAATTGAAGAAAACAGTTGAACGGGAAGCAAGAGCGCAACTGAAAGAACGAAACAGGTAGAAAACATTTCGGACATCCCAAGTCACAGGAGAGCACACTCACATGCATGTTGAAGCCAGCCCAGGACCTTTTGAGCAGGTTGATGTTCAAGCCCTCGCTATTGCGGCTTTCAAAGATGAGAAGCCTACTGAAGGTTTTCTCAAAAAGCTGGACGAGCTTACAAATGGATTTATCACAGCCGCCATCGAATCAGAGGAGTTCACCGGAAAGGAAGGCGACACGGCCTATTTTCATCTCATCGGCAACGACAAAATGAAAGCGCACCGCTTGCTTTTGGTTGGCGCCGGCGACGCTGCTGATTACAAGGTTGCGAATGTATCGAACCTGGTTGGCACTGCCGTTCGAGCCCTGCGCGCAAAAAATGCCAAGTCGATTGCGGTAGTTCCGCGAATAGACGGTAAGGCCGAAGCCGCATCGGCTGCTGCCGTTCAGGGTGCTTACATATCAATATTTGATCCCGATAAATATCGAACCGTTGATAAAGAACAAAAGACTGTAGAAAAACTCGTTATCGTCATCGAAGGTGCAGATGAAGCAGCATTAAAGAAAGGTGTCGAGACTGGCCAAATTGTTGGCGAGTCGCTCAACTTTACTCGTGACCTGGCGAATGAACCGGGCGCTTACATGACACCAACGGACATGGCAGAGCGCGCTCGTGAAGTTGCGAATCAATTTGGTCTGAGCATCGACGTACTCGATGAAGCGCGGATGGAACAGGAAGGAATGGGTTCGTTACTTAGCGTCTCACACGGTTCGGATCAACCAGCCAAGCTCATAATTATGAAGTACGTCCCTGCGGATTATGACGACAGCACGAAAGAGCTTCTGGCATTTGTTGGAAAGGGCGTGACCTTTGATTCGGGCGGTATCTCGTTGAAGCCCGGCGAGAACATGGAGTTGATGAAATACGACATGACCGGTGGGGCGACGGTAATTGGTGCAATGAGGGCAATCGCGCAATTGAAACCGTCGATTCCAGTTTTGGGAGTTGCGCCGTGTACCGAGAATCTGCCATCAGGAAAAGCAACAAAGCCGGGTGATGTCGTTCGCGCGATGACCGGCAAAACGATTGAAGTAATCAACACTGATGCTGAAGGTCGGCTCATACTTGCAGATGCAATCGCATACGCAAGGAAACTTGGTGCGACGAAAGTCATCGATATGGCGACCTTAACTGGTGCCGTGTCGATCGCACTTGGTGACGTGAATGCGGCGGTGCTGGGAACTGATCAGAAACTGATCGATCAAATTATCTCGGCAGGTCATGAAGTCGGTGAAAAGTTTTGGCAGTTGCCTTTGGATAAAGAGTATTCAAAACAGATTAAGTCAGACATCGCTGACATCAAGAACGTTGGCGGTCGGAAAGCCGGCACGATAACGGCAGCGGCTTTCCTGAAAGAGTTTGCGGACGGTCTCGCCTGGGCTCATCTGGACATAGCTGGGACTGCGTGGGCAGACGATGCGAAGCCTTACCGCGCTAAAGGCCCGACGGGAATTGCGCTTCGGACGCTTTTGAAGATTGTCGAGTGGGAGAGTCAATCAGGAACGAAATAAGCGCTTTTACACAACCGGGCTTTAGCCGGCGGTACTTCAACTTCACCGCTACAGAAGAAAATGTCAGCCACGCTTGGCTCGACACTACCGGGCTTTAGCCGGTGGTGCTTCAACTTTACGGCTTCACATACAATTTCAACCAAACTTACCTGGATAGCACCTGTGGAGAATCACTGTGAAGAGCGGCGAACTGTAGTTATGAAATTGAAGAACCACCGGCTAAAGCCTGGTGGTGTCTGGGCTGACCTGCGACTGTAGTTTATGAAATTGAAGAACCACCGGCTAAAGCCTGGTGGTGTCATGATGGGGTGACGTGCGACTGTAGTTTATGAAATTGAAGCACCACCGGCTAAAGCCTGGTGGTGTCTCGGGTGTTTCCACCCGTAGACAGTTGCTGTGCTCAAGTGTTTACATTTCCAACCGAATGCATAAGTGAGAAATGGTCTTTTTATTGATGTTTTGAACGACAGCGTCGCTGGCATGGCGATTGTAAATTGGTTTGTAATCCGCCAAAGGGGAGGAGCCGCCTTAGACACAGTCCTCGCCCCCTCGATTGCCGCTCGAGGTAATTTTCCCGGCCACCCTTTGGCACCCCCTCTTGAGAATCTTTCATCAAAACTCTGAACTTCTGGGCCGAAATGCTTGCGTCGAGTGGTATAATTTCGGCGCGAGTCCGGGCAGTTTCCTTGGCGACTTGCCATCATCGCTGGCTTTTATGGAGTGTTGAAGCACAGTGATCGACTACTACAAAATCCTCGGTGTTAAATCGAACGCGTCGCATGCCGAAATCAAATCGGCTTACCGGAAACTTGCGCGTAAAAGTCACCCCGATCTAAATCCGGATTCCAAAGCCGCGCGAGAGTTTGCTCTTCTCTCCAAGGCGTATCACGTGCTAAGCAATCCTCAGGACCGGGCCTACTACGACCAGAAGTGGCACGCCGAGAAGAATCGCAGTTATTCGATCCTCGACTCGAACAATCCACACGCTAAACGCGCCCGCAATCTTGCCGTGCAAGCCAAATGGGATCGGCTGGTAGACGAAGTGCTCGAGCGCGATCGAAAGGAAAATCGAGAACGTCAGCGCGCTGTGTTTACCACTGTCTCGTTGTTTCTCTCGACATTCTTTCTCGCGATGATTCGTCCTCAATTGTGGCAGGTCTTTAATCCGTTTGGTCGCGCAATTGTTCTCACGTTGTTTGTGATTGGGGTGTGGCACCTGTTTACACGTTTGCGAGAATACTTCGCACATTACACCTATCAACCTAAGGTGATTCAGGGATCAATTCGCGATAGTGAAACTCCAGAACAACCATTCACAAGGTTTTCAGCCTACACATTTCTCTTAGTTGGTTACGCGCTCTGTATCGGTATTGGACTTTATATTGGTTGGCACACACGCGACTTCTTCAATGATTTAACCATGCTGATACGTCCTCCGGCCGGTGCGCATGCACTCGCTTATTCCTCTGCAACTCTCTTAATTCCCGACCTCGTGTTTTATCCGCCAATTGCTGTGTTGATAATTGATACTATGCATGGATTGGCATCTCGCATCGATTAAACTCAAAATACAAAGTACGAAGTAGAAAGAACATCAGCCCCCAAACATTGCCTCATCACTTTTTCGTCGTGTATAGTTCTGACTCCCCGTAGGTGGTTCGCACTGGTTACTTTTGAAGTTGAAGATCCGGCCTTTCAACTTCTTAAGGTTTCGTCGCCTCAAAATTAAATTGCGGACGGCCAGCCTCTCAGCACGGTCTCTTTGATATGCCTGCGCAGTTTTTGGCAGTCGATTTTGAAAAGGAGTACGGCGATGGCGAACACGTTGAGTCAACGACAGTTCCTGGCATTGAAACTAGATGCGCTAACCGAGTCTGAAGTGCAGGAAGTTCTCGACTACATCGCTATCATGGAATCGATGCGCCGTTCGCGCACTGTTCCATCGATCTGGGAGGATGAGGTACTCTCGGCTCTGGCGGATGCTCGAGAGAATCGTCGCGCACGACAGGCTTACGACTGGGAAGCCGTTCGCCGCAAGGCTGAGAAACGAGCAGCCGCTAAGCCCAACGTTCAAATTTGAGCGAGTGATTCCGCCCGTATGCTGGTTCGGTTAACCGCATTAATGTTTTTCTGTAGTTTGGCAGTGACTGCTCAAGCTTTCACCCTACGACAATCCAGCTCACTCACACCAAGTCAAAGTGCCATAGAAAAACAGCGTCAGCGATTGTCGGCAACTGATCCTGAAGAACGCCGGGATGCGCTTATGCAGTTATGGTCCATGCATCGAACTGAAGCATCTCGCGTCGCTATGGCTGGACTAACAGATATGTCGCCGATGGTAAGAGCAGTGGCCGCAAAGGCAATTCTTGCACTCGGACCGGATGAAAGTGTTGCCGCACTTACGCCGTTATTGGGTGATAAGGACGAATTTGTGAGAAGGGAAGTGGCTTACGCCCTGGGTCAGACGAGAAGTCACAAAGCTACTACCGCGCTTACGCAACTACTCCTGGACAAAGAGGACGGCGTTCGGGCAGCAGCCGCGGTTTCGTTAGGCGAAGTCGGAGACGAAACCGCAGTAGTGACGCTCGCGAATGTTCTTTCAGGTAATGCCAACAGTTCGTCTAAGAAGAAAAGCAAAGGTGAAAGAAACACATTTGTGCTTCGAGCGGTGGCCAGATCACTGGGTCAGATTAAGAGCCGCGCGGCCGTGCCCGCACTCATCACGGCTCTCACGAACGAGAACTTTGTGGACGATATTCGCCGTGAAGCGGCTCGTTCCCTTGGCATGATTGGTGACCCGGCTGCTATTCCCGCCTTGCGGGTCGCAGCGGCTTCGGCAGATCCCTACCTCGCGCAATCTGCGTTTGATGCGCTGAAGCGATTTAACCCTTGAGCAAAAAGAAAAAGGCGGCATCGCTTAACAGATTTGAGCGAATTGAACCAGCTCGTCAGAAACGTTGCCGATTCGCTCAGGACCTGTTTGCTTGGAACCTGTAGTCTTTAAACCCCAACTCCGTAAAGAACCTCAGCGTTAGATCCAGGTAGTCGACCTTTACTGCAAGGATTTCAAACACAATGTGATAAGACGCCCATCCAAAAGGGAAAATGGGCGGTAGGTCTGAAAGGGTATAAATGTAGCCACCATTTGGTAGACGGGCGGCGGAAGTTATCGTGGGTTCGAAAAAGCGCACTTTTTTTGAACTGATGAGCGCTATAGCAAACAAATCCGGCTTGATGACTTTTCCCACCGGGTTGTGAACACCGATCGTGAAGTCGCAATAGTTAACACCGTTGATTTCAACCGGTGCCGCTTCTTCCACGGGTTTGCCGTCGATTGAGAACTCCAAATTCAAATCAACATCTGATAAAGGTTGGAGTGGATTCTCGATACACCAGCGAATTTTTCTTTCGAGTTCGGCTTTTAGGAGAGTTAGTTTTCCGTGGTAGATAATGTGAGGATATTGTTTCAGATCGAACGGAGTATCGGCGCCTTTCTGCGTTAATAGGATTACTCTCTTATTTAGCGCATGCGCATAGCCCGTTTCGTAGAACACGTTGGGATTTGTCCCAGTCATGTCCGCAACAATCACGTCGGCTTTAGCGATTTGATTGAAGATTCGATCCAGAATGTTGTCTGTAAATATCTGTTCGTCAACTCGCTCGCAATAAGCTCCAGCATCTGTGCATGCGGCCTTAATTCCTAGCTCATAGACATCTTGAAACTTATCGCTGAAAGGCATCAGCACAAAAACAAATGCCTTGGGACCTGTTTGCTCCATTCCGTGCTAAGCGGTGGGACAAATCGAAACTGAGCGGGTCTAAGTCTCGGTTTTTTCGCCGCGACCCTGTCCCTTCTTTGCGGCTTTAGTCGCTTGTGGGATCGGTAGGCCCACGCCTCCCGACAACGACTCGCTCGATGAATCAGTTCGACCTTTGTCGTCGTCCAACTCGTGTATAAGAGCCCCGCCTGAGCTCTTTGAAAAGACCAGCCGATTACTCTTGTTGTCCACATCGACGTGAACCAGGTCTCCGAGCCCAATCTGACCAGTGGCCACCAGGTTTGAAAGCGGATAAACCAGAAATCTTTCAACGGATCGCTTTAAATGGCGGGCACCGTACTTAAAATCAAGACCTTCCTTGAGAAGCATATCTTTTGCGGTCTCTGAACACTGAAAGACAAACTTCGTGCCCGCAGACTGCATGATTCGATCTTGAACAGCCTGAAGCTCCAGATCCAGTATCTGACGAAGGTGATGTTCCTTTAGCGAACGAAACACAACCACCTTATCTATTCGGTTCATGAACTCTGGCGAGAATTTGCGGCGCGCAGCTTCCACAGCCGTACGATAGATTTTTTGGTCAACCTCCGTATCGTGAATGGACTTTGCACCTTTTCCGGGAGCGAAGCCGATTCCGCCGGAAATCAGTTCAGACATTTCCCGCGCACCCAGATTAGAGGTCATGATCACCATCGATGATGAAAAGTTAACACGACGATTGTCGCCGAGAGTCAAGGTGGCTTTGTCGAGAATGCCAAGCAGTAACTGCCAAAGGCTGTCTGACGCCTTTTCGATTTCGTCAAACAGCACCAACGAGACCTTCATCTCGTCTGTGTGCATACGATCGAGGTTCTCCTGCGTGAGCATCGGAGACGTTTCGCGATGTCCCAAATATCCCGGGGGTGAACCAATCAATTTTGCAATTTCATGAGAGTGCTGAAACTCAGCGCAGTCGATCTTCACGACATCATTCGCGTTGCCGTACAAAACTTCAGCAGCAGCTTCTATAACCCGAGTCTTTCCGGAACCGGTCGGTCCGAGAAACAGCATTGTACCGATTGGACGATTTGGCGGATTCATCCCAGCTAGGAAAATCTGGTACAAACCGCTCATACGCCGCACAGCGCGTTCCTGACCCACGATGCGAGAAGAAAGCCTTTCTTCAAAATCCTGAGCACGAGGGCTCTTTTGATCCGGATCGAGGAAAACAGTTCCCATATTCTCCATGTCTTTGGTTCTGGTCATGTCCATCTCAACTAACATCGGCGTTCTCCTTGCTGCGCGTCAGGGGCCCTGTTTCAACCGTCGGGCCGCAAACTTACTGGCCCAAACTCCCTAACAAGCAAGGAACGATCCGCTCACTGAATTGATGCGTTGAAAAGAAATGGAGTTTGCCAACTTGCTAATTTGATGGGCAACCTCCGTAAGGCTGAATGCTATATATACGACTCCAGGTCAATTGTCATCACAATTATCCGGCAAAAGCTGCAATTCTCAACGGTTTGAGTGAGAGAAATTTGAGTGCTGCCAGAAACTGTCAAACTGTTACTGACAATTAATTGCATTAGATTTTGAGGGAAAAAAGACGACGAGCATTCCGGTGCACCTTTTAATGCAGGCACTAACCAAAAAGTCTGTCCGACGAACTTTAGTTTGTCGTGGCAACCAATCAAGGCCCCGTGGATCGGTTTGCAAGCGTCATTCCGACGAACAACAAACTAAGCTTCGTCGGACATTTGATCGATTCATTTGTCAAAAATGTCAGTCGTAGTATTCCAATCCCAAATGCGTGATCAGGTCTTCACCCCGCAGGTGACGCAGCGTGTTTTTCAGTTTCATTAACTGAATAAAGATGTCGTGTTCGGGATATAAACCAGGGGCGGTCTGCGGCGACTTGAAGTAGAAGGACAGCCACTCTTGTACACCTTTCATGCCTGCTCTCTGGGCGAGGTCTAGAAACAGTGCGAGATCGAGAACGATAGGCGCGGCGAGTATCGAGTCACGGCAAAGAAAATCTATTTTGATCTGCATTGGGTAACCAAGCCAGCCGAATATGTCGATGTTGTCCCAACCTTCTTTGTTGTCGCCGCGCGGAGGGTAATAGTTGATCCGGACGACATGGGAAAAGTCTTTATAGAGATCAGGGTAAACGTCCGGTTGGAGGATGTATTCAAGTACCGAAAGTTTTGATTCTTCCTTCGTCTTGAACGAATCGGGATCGTCGAGTACTTCGCCGTCACGATTCCCGAGAATGTTGGTTGAATACCAGCCGTGCAGTCCAAGCATTCTCGCCTTTAATCCAGGCGCAACGATTGTCTTCATCAAAGTTTGACCGGTCTTAAAGTCCTTACCGCAGATTGCCAGCTTGTTCTTGTCTGCCAAAGTCATTAACGCCGGAATGTCGACGGTGAGATTGGGCGCTCCGTTGGCGAAAGGAATTCCTGATTTCAGAGCTGCGTACGCGTAGATCATCGAGGGGGCAATCGCTTTGTGGTTTTCGCGCATCGCCTTCTCGAACGACTCGAGCGTCTTGTGCACAGAATGGGTTTTTAGAAAGACTTCAGTTGATGCTGCCCAGATCATCACAACTCGTGAGCACTTAGTTTTCTTTCGCCACTCTGCAATCTCATCGATCAGCTGTTGGGCTAACTCGAATTTGTTCTTGCCCGTTTTGACGTTAGTCCCACTCAAACGTTTGACGTAGCTTTGATCGAACACCGCCTTCATCGGTTTGATTTTGCGAAGAGGCTCTTTCAACTGCGTTAACAATTCCTTTTCGAGAACGCCAGCGTTCAGTGCTGCTTCGTAAGCTGATTCTGGAAAAATGTCCCAGGCGCCGAACACCAGATCCTTCAAATCAGCGAGCGGAACAAAATTCTTAATGAGCGGCACACGATTGTCAGTGCGTTTGCCGAGTCGAATGGTTCCCATCTGCGTCAAGCTACCAATCGGTTGAGCGAACCCCTTCTTTATGGCTTCGACTCCAGCGATGAAGGTTGTACTAACAGCGCCGAGACCGACCAATAGCACACCGAGTTTTCCTTCAGCTGGTTTTATGTTTACGTTGTTCTTAGCTGGCATACGCGCGAGTCTCCTTTGATGGTAAGGGGAATAATACAAGTGACTCGCACTGCGAATGCGTAGGATCTTGCTCAAATTTGGCGACAAATTGCGCTGGACTATCGAGGGATCAAGGCTTTGCGAAACTCACGCGGCGTTGTTCCAGTGGAAAAACGAAATGCCTTGGTAAAGTGACTGGCCGAAAGATAACCAACGCGCATACCAATCTCGGTTATCGACATATCGGTCGTTGCCAGCAGTGATTGAGCACGTGTAGCTCTGACTGCTGCGAGGTAATTATGAGGTGTTACGCCAGTTAGTTTTTTGAAGAGCCTTGAAAAATGAAAGGGTGACAAGTATGAGGCGGCAGCCAAAGATTTGAGCGAAAGATCCTGGTCTAACTGAGCGTGCATCAGTTCGACAGATCTGCGAATCCGCCTGTCCACCAACCCGACGCGAGACAATTCCAGTTCATCAGATCGCCGCGCCGTGGAATGTCGTCGGAGCAGGTGAACGACTACCTGCTCGACAAGCGCGCGAATCACGAATTCTTTTCCCGGTTCTTCGTCGATTAATTCCGTGGCAAAGGTTGCGATGAGGTTATGGAGTCGCGGATCGTCATCAATCACGCCAGAGAACTTGACCATCGACTTTGGAGCGACCAGCCGCATTGCGAGTGCGTGTTCGAGGATGAAGGTGGCCGCAAAGGTCAGATATAAGAATTCTATCTGTTTACTTTTCGCACTGACATTCTGATTGGGTTCGATGATGATCGAGTGTGATGAGTCAACCTTGATCTTACGATCACCGACGATGCAATCGAGTTCACCAGACAAAACACAGAGCAATCCATAGTTCGCAGTCACCTGGTTTTGCCACTCGAACGGCTGTGCTCTTCGATAGTAAACGGAATAGTCGGAATCGAGGAAGAAACGATTAATCGCAGCTTGGGGCCGGGTCATTGCCTCCAATTTACGCGAATGGCCGCTGAAGCTTCAATTCGGCCTGGCCCGATCACGTTCGCAGACCAATCGCTCCGGCTGATTTGTGATTAGCGCATCAATCCCGTCGGAGTTCGCGCGCGCAATCCAATTCGCGTCGTCGACCGTCCACACAGCTACTTGAAGACCTTTCTGCTTAGCCAGCGTAATGGTTTTTGGATCTGCGAGCCGGTGATGAAGAGCAATCACATCGGCCGAAACTGCTAACGCGTCCTGGACCAAACGGTGACCATCGCGGGAGGCCGGACGACAGATGCGCAGTTCGAACAATGCGGCCGTTCTGATTGAAGAATCAATCTCCTTGATAAGTTGTATTGAAGGCAAATTAAAACACTCCACTATAACCCGATCCCTCAGAGAACTTTTCTTCAGGAGCGCACAACAAGCGCTTGCCAGTTTCTCGCGTTCAGCATCAGTGCTTTTCATTTCCAGGTAGAGAAGTCCACTTGTGGACTCGAAGAAATTCAACACCTCTTGTAGCGTTGGCATTTGTTCGTTTGTGAAGGAAATTGGATCGAACCATCTGCCAACATCGATTTGCTTTAGTGCGGTAGCATTGAGATCCGCAACTCGTCGAGGATCAAGCCCGGTGCGTCTCAGATTATCGTCATGAATGACGAAAGGAATTCCATCACGCGAGAGGCGAACGTCAAACTCGATTCCGTCAGCACCGGCTGCCATAGCCAGGCGGAAAGCGGTTATGGTGTTTTCAGGAGCATGGGCAGATGCGCCGCGATGTCCGATGATGAGTGGCGATTGCATGTCCGATATGCTTTAGCTTGTCGTATCGCAACCAACCAAGCCCCGAGTTGTCAAGAGAACTTCAATCACTCGGTGGCTTGGTTGGTTGCGACACGACAAGCTAAAGCATATCGGACACTAGTTGTAAATCGCTTTCTTGAGTTTTACGTCAAACGTACCGTAGTCCGTCTTGATCCTGGCGGTAACCGGAATGTGGCGGTCGTCAGCCGTAATCCACAATGTGAACTGACCCTTCTCATCATCGATTAGACTATCTGGTCCGAAGAGATCCGGCTCAACCCGAAACGCAGTCACTCTTCCAAGAACAGTCTTCATTTTCTTCTTCTCAAGAACTTGAACCCGAACACGGTAAACTTTTCCACCATCCCCGATGAAGACTTCAAAGCTCTTCCCCAGATGCAGTGGCTGAGTTCGAATGAAATAGATCGCTGACAAGATGTCCTGGAGCTGGCCTGAAAAATCTACCAGGGCTTTGTTAGGTTCGGCGCTGGGATTATTTGGATCGCGCCGTGTCCACGCCATTTTCCCTTTAGCTCGATCATAAGTAGTTTCCGTCTCGCGCACTCGTTTACCCTGTTCATCGTGAATAGTTGTTTTTTGCAAGGTAAGCGTTTCTGCGTCTACCGTGGATTCTACTTGTTCATGAAACTTCAAGTTGAAAAGACGTGTGAAAAAGCCTTTGCTCGCGACGTCGGCGCGAAAGACTAATGAGACAGGTTTTGAACCGTTGGCTTTTTCGACATTCGGGGTGCGACTCGAGCGGAATTTAAAATCAGCAATGTTTAATCCGCGAATTAGAGATCGGTTGAACTCAGCCTCGTATTGAAGTTCCTCAACGGGTTCAAATGGCCTGGTGCTGGCAGCGATTGGTTGCTGAGCATTGATAGGTTGCCGGCCGAGCATACCCAGTAAGACGATAACCAAAAAACAACTTGTTCTAATACTCATCTTACAAAGTAGCTTTTCGCCAATAACAAGCTCCATGCAACTACCAACCCCAGGGCTGCTCGGTACTCTCGGTAACGCAAGTACAAGCTACCATCAAACTTGAGGGAATCTGAATGAGTTGCTTGATAAGGAGTAATTCTGGGGAAGAACAAGGGAACCGCATTTTTATAAGTTTGGTATTCGTCACCAAACAAGTCGGTCAAAGTCGAGGCTTCGACGCGCATTACCGGGAAATAGATGCCCAGGAACAATGCCGCAAACACAAAGGCAAGTAACCAACGACCGGAAGCAATGGTGAATCCGAGGCCCAGAATAAAGCTTCCCAGGTAAAGAGGATTCCTTGTGAAGGCATATGGCCCCGAAACAGCGAGCTGCGAATTCTTTCGAATGTGGCCTGCAGCCCAGGCACGAATTGCAAGTCCAACTAATGAGACAACAGCACCCACCAAAAGAAACTTGGGAGTTGGTTTAGCGAGCACGAGAAAGATCGCTGAGCACAGAAATCCCAGAGGTACGCGCCAACGCTGTATCCAGGTTCCGCCTCTTCGCATGTTTTTGAGTTTTCTCTGCGTTACCTCTGCGTTCTCAGCGTCTCTGCGGTGCGGACTGCGGACCCCTATAAACCGCAGAAACGCTGAGAACGCAGAGATAACGCAGAGAAAGCATCACTACCTAGCTAACGGTAATGCCCCTTCATTGACGCCAATTCCAATTCTCGTTTCTACAGCCCGCAAGACTCGCTCAACCTCAATGTCCATACAGATCCATTTGGAGCACGAACGGCGATGGCAATCGACTCGACAATCGATGTCATTACGTTCCACGCAAATATCGACTGGCCGTGGGCTGCCATTGCGCCACCACTCCGTTGGGCCAAAGAGACCTACAATTGGTGCTTTGGCGGCCACAGCAAGATGCGTCGGGCCGGTGTCGCCTCCCACATAGATCTTCGCGTGTTGTGCTAAAGCGAAAAAACCTTTTAATGACAGCTTCACTGTTCGCGCTTTGCCTGACAGCGAGCCATCGACTACGGACTGCGCTAGTTGTTCCTCTCCTGGACCGTGAGTGATGAGCGACTGCAAACCAAAATTAGACCAGAGAGCGTCCGCAAGTTGACCGAAACGCTGGGGACTCCAAAGTTTCGTTTGCCAGCCTCCTCCAGGATTCAGAATTGCGTATGGAGATTTGATTCTCTCGATTTCTGTTGCGGCTTCGAGTTGAGCCTGATCTGGAATTTCCATTGGGAAACAAAGTTCGGCAGGGTCTGTCGGAACAGCGATGCCGAGCACGCCCTGGACGAGCTGCAAAGCCTTGAAGATTACGTGGGTATGCTTGGGTACGTGAACACGCTTAGACAGGAACAACGCACTAGCTGGTTCCCTCAAGCCCTGGCGGGAATAGCCAAAAACACGACGCGCGCCCGAGAGGCGCGCGATTGAAGCGGACTTTAGCAGTCCCTGAAAATCTATTGCTACATCGAAGGCCGAGGCGCGTAACCGACGTAACTGCTGGCGCGGTGCCCGCAGCGTCTCCCCAGACATCAGTCCGCGCCTCAGCGCCTTCGTGTCCACTTCGATGAGACGATCTATAAGCGGGTTGTCTCGCAAAATTTCAGAAGTTGATTGTTCCACGACCCAGGAAATCTCTGCATGAGGAAGGCCTTTACGGATTGCATCAAGCGCGGGCAAAGTGTGGACGATGTCGCCGATACTTCCGAGTTTTACTATCAGAATCCGCATCAATTTAGATCACGTGCCGCCGAAATAGACGAAAGTCAATCTTGCTTCAGCAACTTTTTTGCCGTTGCGATACTTGATCAGAGTGCCTTCCAACACCGGCGTTTCGTCATCAAGATTTCCGGCGCCGTAAACACCATCCTTCAAAAATTTTCCTGAGAAGCTATACGAAATATTGGATAGAGCTACGGTAGTGAAAGTGAAGCGTTCGCGGCTAACACTCAGTTGTTTGAAACGGAAGGCACGACCATTGTTCAACTCGAGGCCCGGTTTTGGAAGTCGCTTGGCTCGTTTCGCGTTCAGATTAATGCCACCGAAATCCAAAAAACCGTCGGGATGTGTTCCCTTAATCCAGAATGAACCATCGGGATCGAAACGAGCCCTCTTCGACTGCGGTGTCGCAGCATGAGTCAAGCAGATTGAGACGATGAGGAAAGCGACAACTCGGGCGGTGAGTCGAATGAGAATGTTAGTCATCCACCACTCCCATCTGAGAAAGAATTTCCGACGTAGAATGATCTTTTGGATCTCCAACGATTGCGACGCGCCCTCCATACGATTTGACCACCTCACGTTCCGGGACCGTGTCGACAGTATAGTCTGTTCCTTTGGCGTGAACATCCGGCCTTAAAGCGAGCAACAGCTCCTCGACGGTTGGCTCGTCAAAAATCGTGACGTAGTTAACACTTTCAAGCGCTGCGACGATCTCTGCCCGCTGCGAAGCGGCAAGGATTGGTCGGCCTTCTCCTTTTCGCGCGCGCACTTGTTCGTCTGAATTAACGCCCACGATTAGAAGATTGCCTTCGCTTCGTGCGCCCGCCAGATATCTAACATGGCCGACATGCAGAACATCGAAGCACCCGTTGGCCAGTACAATTCGCAGACCAGCTGCTCGCGCTTCAGCGACAATCTTAATCAATTCTTCACGAGAGACGACGTTAGGAGGAACCATTAGCTTTCAGAGTTAAAGATCGAATGCTCGAGTTCAGAGCAGGTGACCGATGCTGTCCCGCGTTTCATCACCACAATGCCACCCGCGTAGTTGGCGAGGCGAGTAGCTTCTGAAAAGGACGCACCCGAAGCTAACGCCAATGCAAATGTGGCGATGACGGTGTCGCCCGCGCCAGTCACGTCCACCGGTTGTGCAGAGCCTACCGCAGCGATGTGAAGCGGTGGGGCATCTTCCTCGAGCAACATCATCCCTCGAGGTCCCCGAGTCACGAGGAGTGCTTGATAATGCAGTTGCTTTTTGAGTTTAGTTGCCGAGGCTTCAAGATGTTCAATGGAGCCAATCGGTTCTTTGATGATTTGTTCCAGTTCGTCTTCGTTCGGGGTTGCCGCAGTCAATCCTGCAAGACTCGTTAACCGAAAGCGCGAATCAACCAGCACGGGCACCGATTTCCGAACGGTGCGCAAAAACTCAACTTCCGCGTCAGCAACAACGCCGTAGTTGTAATCAGAAACGATTACCGCACTTGCGTTGGTAGTTCTTCTCTTTAATTCTGACAAGAGTCTTGCGCGCACGTCGCCGTCCGTTATTGGAAAATCTTCGTAATCGATTCGAATGACCTGCTGCCGGTTTGAATGTGCGTGTCCCGCGAGAATGCGGACTTTAGTCGTTGTTTGTAGATTTTCCGCAATTAGTAAGCCGGCGGTATCTACGCCAAGCTTGTCCAGCTTCGTCCTTAGTTCACTGCCTGCCTGATCATTTCCAACCACGGAAACTAATGAGACTTGCGCACCGAGCGACGCAAGGTTGACGGCTGAGTTCGCCGCACCTCCGGGCACTGTTTCAGTCTGTTCGTGACGAAGAATGAAGACCGGAGCTTCGCGGGAAACACGACTAATCGAGCCGTAGAGGAATCGATCGGCAATCGAATCACCGACAATGACGATTTTCTTGTCGGGAAAATTGCTGACGATTTCCAGCAATCGTTTTTGAAGAGGTGTCATGCGCAGATGAATGTCCGATATGCTTTAGCTTGTCGTGATGCAACCAACCACGCCCCACTTTTTCTGAGAACCTCGTAGTCGTTCGGGCTTGGTTGGTCGCATCACCACAAGCTAAAGCATATCGGACATGCGGCGGGTTAGGAACGACTCGCCTGCAAAAGAGCCTTTTCAACTACACGTGGGACGGTGATTTCGTGAAAACGCTTTGCTTCAAAAGCATAATCTTCACCGCTCTCGTCTATAACCCGGAGCAAGCCCTCAGCCTCTGCCTGTGGATCCGGGATGAGGCGGTAGAGCTTGCCTATGTCTAATGAGGCGCCATAGCCATCATTGTCGATACAAACTACAAAATGAACTGCCTCTTTCTTTTTCATTGCGAATCTAAGAATGGAAGTTTTATTTTGAATTCTCGTCTGCCAACTCCGTGCGCTTCGTACCAATGAATCTCAGCCTTCCGTATCCTACCATTCGAGAGTCGTACCTGAGCAACTCCCTTCAACTTCCGCCATTGATTGCCACCGTAAAGCTTTCGTAGACGACTGCGGCCGCGAACTCCTTTACCCCAATTGGAAAGATCGCTGTTATTTCGCTGACAATTTCAAAGTCCATGGTGAGGATATTTGACCGGTAACAATGACGCTGAGCTTTTGCGCGTGCCCACGCAATTCAAGTTTATCGAGTAACCACAACTATTGAGTTCACTGCCTCCAACAGATTCTCCGAAACCAAATCAGGTTGCAGTTTCCAGGAACTCCGCTGATATTCCCACTCTCCACGACCATACCCACTCAAAACAAATGCTGAACGTAATCCTGCGTTGTGGGCGAGCTCGATGTCGCTATACCGATCTCCGATCATCCAACTAGTTCGCAGGTCAATATCGAAATCGGCAGACGCCCGTTTGATCAAACCAGCTTTTGGTTTACGGCAGTCGCAATCCAACCGGTAAGGTGGTTCGCCAACGCTCGGATGATGAGCGCAGTAGTAAATCGCGTCGAGTCGAGCATTCTGCTGAGCGAGTTCTTTATTCAAGCGGTTGTGCACTTCGGTGATTACATCTTCCGAGAAGTAACCGCGCGCCACACCTGCTTGATTCGTCACTACTATCGCCAGCCAGCCTGCATCCTTTAGTTTCCTGATTGCCTCGCTTGAGTATTCAAACAGCCGAAATCGGGAAGGATGATTCACGTAGCCAATCTCTTCCGAAATGGTTCCGTCACGATCAATAAACGCGGCCGACTTTGCCATCTGATTCTTTACGCGACGGAGTCGCAAAGACTCCGCGCCGCCTTCGCGAAACTGCTTCGCTTGAGCATCGCATTTGACTGTTCCAGGACTTCCTCGACGGTTATCGCAGTCATACAACGATGATCGATTGGACAGTCGCGAAGCATACAAGGTGCGCAGTCGGGTGGATGTCGGAGAATTTCAGCCTGACCAGAAAATGGTCTTGTTGTCAGAGGATTGGTCGGACCGAAAATCACAAGAGTGGGTCGACCCAATGCCGCAGCAATGTGAGCGGGTCCTGTGTCGTTAGTTACGACCAAATCAACCACGCCCAGGATTGAAGTAAGTTGATCGATTGTCGTCTTGCCTGTTAACACTGTGGGTTTGTTGCGCATCCTGTTTGTGACTTCGCGCGAGACCTCGCTCTCCGCTTGTGAACCAACGAAAACTACCTGCCGTCGTTCATCCACGAGTTTGTCTGCCAGATGCGCAAAAGATTCGGTTGGCCAACGTTTGGCTCGACTGTTAATCGAGCCTGGACAGATCGCCACAATGCTTCGGTCAGTGTTTAGTCCGTTCGTCTGTAAAAGATGAGCTGCTTCCTGCTTGCGCGATTCCGATAGTTCCAATGAGGCGTCCGGATCTGCTTCACAAATGTTGCTCGTCTGATACAACAACTGCTCGAGAGCCGTCACAAGATAAAGGTAGTAGAAGACTTCATGTCGCGTTGAGCGCCAATCAGGTAAGGCAAGCGGATGCGAGAGCATTGCCCGTCGTGACTCAGTTGCATAGCCGAGTCGCAAAGGGACGCCGGCAAGGAAAGGAATCAACGCTGCTTCAAATGCGTTTTGAAATAACAACGCGAGATCGAAGTTTCGCTTCTTCCATTCGCGTACCTGGCCAAACGGAGAGAACATGCTTCGCCGATCATAGACCAGTAACTCGTCAATAAAATCGGCATCAGCAAAAAGGCCTCGCACACCAGGTCGCAAAACCAGCGTTATCCGGGCGTCAGGAAGCACTCTTCTCAATGCGCGCAGCGCAGGTATGCTCATCACTGAGTCGCCGACCCAGTTTGTGCCGCGAACAACAACGCGCTTTATTTCTTGTGCACTTATCACTGACATTTCGATGTGCGACAGGTTGTTAACCTGTCGTGGATTTACTTAGCTCCCCGCGACAGGCTAACAGCCTGTCGTACACGATCACAGTAAATTCCTTAAACCTTCTTCAATGCCTACTTTTGGCTCCCAACCTAACTCGTCACGGACGTGCGTTAAATCAGATACATAATGCAGAGGCACCGGAAGCGGAATCCTCTCATCGTTTTGAATTACTGGCTCTAACTGAATCAAGTTCCCGACCGTTTGAATTATCTCACGCAAGTATGCTGCGTTTGCACTTCCACCTCCTACATTGTAGAGGCCGAAGAGTAGCGCGGAGTCAATGAAGGCCTGGCACGCACGTGAAAAGTCATCCACGTAAAGAATGTCTCGACGTGGATCCGCCGAAGCGGGCAAGCGAATTGGCCAGCCATGCTTTACTGATTCGACGTAATGGGTCACAAATCCATTTTCGTTTCCGGAAGTGGGCCGAGCGTACACTGCGGAGAGTCTGAAAATACACGCGCGAAAATTTCGTTGAGCAGCATAGTATTCAACATACCGTTCACCGATTAGTTTGGACCACTCAAATGCAGAGTGATTGGCAAATGTCGTTTCGCAGGTCTCTGGTACTGCTGTTGGATAGTCGTTCGCGTGCCGGCCGTAAACATCTTTGGTTGAGGCGTAGATGAAAACGGAGTTGGGACGCATATGCTGTAGTAGGTTTCTCGTACCTTCCACATTGGTTCGGAAAGAAAGATCAGAGCCGGCAACAGACTTATCCATATACGCCGCGAGGTGAATCACTGCGTCGTAATCATGAACCAGTTCAGTGTCCCGGGAGTTGAGTATGTCGAGATTCGAACGTCGCGAGAAATCGTCGGCTGAAAAATAGCGGCGGACATGACTTCCCAAATAGCCGCTACCGCCCGTTACCAGAATCTTCATGAAATCAGAAACTCACGTTGTCGGACGAACTTCATCTGTTTAAATCCGTTGCTAAAGTCTTTGGAACCACGACAAACTAAAGTTCGTCGGACAATCAAACAGAAACCGTCGTGGCTTGTCCATGTGCCAGAGCTGTCAGTTGTGCCAACGACTCGGCACTGCCGATGGCAATCAGCATATCGCCGGCTTGGATCACCGCTTCAGCGTTTGGATTGAAAACTATCTCTCCGTTAGCTCTTCTTATGCTTACAATAACTATGTTCAGTTGAGACCGGATGTTTGTTTCACTCAAACGTCGCCCGACAAAGGACGACACCGGTCCCACTTCAAGTTGTTCAAAGCCAAGATCAAGTTGATTAGCTGTGATCGAATCAAGAAAGTCTCCAACCGCCGGTTTCGTCAAAGCCATTGCCATTCGGTGGCCCCCGATTATCGTTGGCGCTACGACTCGATTTGCCCCTGCCCTGATCAGTTTTGCTTCAGCCTGTTCTTCAGCAGCGCGGGCAACGATGTGAATATCAGGGTTCAAGTCGCGAGCAGTCAAAACAACATAAACATTATCCGAATCGTTCGGTAAACACGCGGCCAGGCCCTTTGCATTCTGCACACCCGCTTCAATCAGGCTCTCCTCGAGTGTGGCGTCGCGAACCAGGACCGCGATGCCAAGGTCGAGCAGTTGCGAGACTTGTTGTGTATTGCTTTCGATGACGATGAAGGTCTCGTCGCTGCCTTGAAGACTGCGGATCAAATGCGAGCCAACTCGGCCAGCGCCGCAGATGATAAAATGATTCCGAAGTTTGCTCATTTTGCGTGAAAGCCTTCGCTGGCCAAACGTGGCCACCATCTCGGATTGGACGATGGATTGAACAGCACTGGTCAGAGCGTACAGAACAATTCCAACTCCCACCAACATGAACACGGTGGCGAATGCGCGTCCCCAGATCGTCCGCGGCGTCAAATCACCAAAACCAACAGTGGTGACTGTTTGGGCCGTCACATAAAGGCTGTCCAGTATAGACCAGCCCTCGATGCGGTGGAACACAACGGTTCCCAGGCCAATAGCGCAGACTACCGCGATCACACTCATGCGTAATCTAGCCCGATTCTTACCCGGTGGATGCAGGCTGGATGTTAGACTCATGGCTTGGCACGTGGCTCAAGGGTAGGGATCATTGCCGATTTGGCTCCCGGAGTGCAGTAAAGGTTACCCTAAGCATAACAGGAGTACCATGCCGATCACTGTGGATAACCACATAAACTGAATTGAAGGAGAACCGCATCTCAGATAATTCGTAGTATTGAAAGTAAGCGGCGCCCAGTCTTTTATGCCAGTACGTTATCCGCCTGACAATCCTTCATCTTCGCGAATTGTACGCGACCCGCGAATGATTACTTACTCAGAACCTCGTCAGAGTTTTTGGCGACGTTTGTTGCGGAAACTGCTAAGTCCATATGTAGTTATTCCTGTCGTTTTTGTAAGTGCCATTGTAATTGGAATCCTTGTCTACTATTGGACTGTCTTTTCAGCTCGCATAGACAATCTTCTAAAAGGAGAAGTCTTTACCCGTTCCGCCGGTATCTACGCCGCGCCTAAGCAACTTCGAGTAAACGAATCGATTTCTGAGGACGAATTAATAGCATTTCTAAAGCGCGCGGGTTACGTTGAGAAGAGTGCGCAAGCAGATCCCGGACGAGGGCGTTATACGATCAATGGAACTGCGGTTGATGTTGAACCAAGTAGTGCCTCGACGGTTGACGGTCAAAAACAGTTTCAGCGAGTGCGTGTGCAGTTTGCAAAGAGCGGAAAGGCCATCGCATCTTTGTCAGACCTGGACGGGCGTGGCGCGTTCCCGCAAGTTTGGCTTGAACCAGAGTTGATCAGCTCAGTAACCGGGCACGAGCGCGCAAAAAGAAAAGTCGTCGGCTTCAACGATATTCCCGAACATCTTCGCAAGGCGATCACAGTTACTGAAGACCGATCTTTCTTCGAACACTACGGTGTGAACATTCGCGGAATCATCCGCGCGGCGGTTCGTCGTTACGACATAGATCCAAATTCACCTTTAGCAAGACAGGGTGGCTCCAGCATCACGCAGCAGTTAGTTAAAAACCTTCTGCTGTCTCCTGAGTACTCTCCTAAACGAAAAATCTCTGAAGCTTACATGTCGATCATCCTCGAGACTCGTCTTTCGAAGCAGAAGATCTTCGAACTGTATTGCAACCAGATCTACATGGGCCAACAGGCTGGGTTTTCAATCAATGGAGTAGGCGAAGCCGCGAGCGCGTATTTCAATAAAGACGTTACCAACATAACTCTCCCTGAAGCCGCCTTCCTCGCAGGGCTCATCCGCAGTCCAAACCGATACAACCCATATCGCGACCTGACAACTGCAACTGCAAGACGTAACCAGGTGCTCGATTCGATGTTGGAGACGGGCGTAATTACGGCGGACGAAGCAAAGATTGCTAAAGAAACGCCTCTGCAGGTTGCACCAACCAAAGGGCGCATAGACGTCTCTGATGCGCCTTACTTTGCTGATTTTGTTCAGAACCAATTGGGCGACATGATTGCGGGCGCCGGTGGCGCCGAACATCTGCGGATCTACACAACGATAGATATGGATTTGCAGCGCGCAGCTTACGCGGCCCTAACCAGGCAACTAGCGGAGCTCGACAAGATCGAAGCCAAAAGATTTCAACCCGGGACCCTGCAGGCGGCGCTGGTTGCCATGAATGCTAAGACCGGCGAAATCGTAGCGATGGTTGGTGGACGGGACTATTCGAAGAGTCAACTTAATCGAGCGGCTGATGCCTTTCGTCAACCTGGTTCAGTCTTCAAGCCGTTTGTTTATGCAACCGCTCTCAACACCGCCTACGACCCGGTGCCTCGAGTGATAACTCCGGCAACCACCTACATGGATGAACCGAAGACTTTCACTTTCGATAACCAGGAGTATTCACCGGGAAACTTTGGCGACACCTATTCAAATAAGCCAGTTACATTACGTGACGCAATTGTTCACAGCCTGAACGTTGTTACTGTCGATGTCGCAATGGAAGTGACGATTGGTCGGGTAATGAACCTCGCCGCGAAAGCAGGCTTACCTAAACCGCCGCGTGCGTACCCGGCGATGGCTTTAGGAACCAGCGAAGCAACACCCTTGCAGATTGCTTCTGCCTATACCGCATTCGCAAATCTCGGTTCAAGGACAACACCGATTGCGATCAATCGGATTACCACAGGGGAAGGAGTGACTGTTGCGGCACCAACATCTCAGCGAATCGACGTCCTGAGGCCCGACGTCGCATTCGTCATGACGTCGTTCATGAAGGACGTAATCAACCGGGGCACTGCTTCGAAAGTTAGAGCCCGTGGATTGAAAGGGGTGCTGGCTGGAAAAACCGGAACGTCCAGGGATGGTTGGTTTGCTGGTTATACTCCTAATTTGGTTTGTGCAGTTTGGGTTGGTTTTGACGATGGCTCGCAGCTGGGCTTAACAGGTGCGAATTCAGCGTTGCCGATTTGGTCCGACTTTATGTCGTTCGCTTTGAATGAACATCCTGAGTGGAGCGGTGATTGGGAGATGCCCGCAGGCGTCGAAGCGATCGAAATAAATCCGGAGACTGGACAACCGAGTGCGCCGGGCGACACGGAAAAACGGACGGAGTACTTCATCAACGGCACTGGACCAAATCACGAGGCCCCCGCAGGTGATGAGAAGCCGACTCCAGAAGAACAGCCGGAAGCTTCACCAGGAGAAGAAGCGCCTCCGGAGGTAGCGCCGACGGTGGCGCCCTTACCATCACCCTCACCTCGAAAGCCGATTACGGCCGTACCGGAAAGCCATTTGGAGGGAACTATAACTTTAGACATCGATCCAACCACTGGCCTGATTGCGGTCGATTCATGTCCGGTGATCAGGACCAAGACATTCGTGTTGGGAACTGAACCGAAAAAATACTGCGGACCCGAGTATCACCGAGGTAAGGGTGGCGATTCATCGAGTCGACCGAGGGTCGTAGGAACACCGCAGCCGTGAACCTCTAAAATTACAAGAAGAAACCACCTGCTTTAGCAGCGTGGAGTTTCAATTTCTCGCTAGCACTAGCCCCAATAAAACCTGGATACCACCTGCTTTAGCAGCGTGGAGTTTCAACTTCGCACTACCTTTAAGCCCCAATAAAACCTGGATACCACCTGCTTTAGCAGCGTGGAGTTTCAATTTCGCACTACCTTTAAGCCCCAATAAAACCTGGATACCACCTGCTTTAGCAGCGTGGAGTTTCAATTTCGCACTACCATTAAGCCCCAATAAAACGGGGATACCACCTGCTTTAGCAGCGTGGAGTTTCAACTTCTCGCTCGCACTAAGCCCCAATAAAACGGGGATACCACCTGCTTTAGCAGCGTGGAGTTTCAACTTCGCACTACCACTAAGCCCCAACAAAACCTGGATACCACCTGCTTTAGCAGCGTGGAGTTTCAACTTCGCACTACCATTAAGCCCCAATAAAACGGGGATACCACCTGCTTTAGCAGCGTGGAGTTTCAACTTCTCGCTCGCACCTTAAGTCCTGTCAGTTTGGTATGTGGTGCTAGCGAGAAATTGAAACTCCACGCTGCTAAAGCAGGTGGTATCCAGGTTTTATTGGGGCTTAGTGCTAGCGAGAAATTGAAACTCCACGCTGCTAAAGCAGGTGGTATCCAGGTTTTGTTGGGGCTTAGTGGTAGCGAGCAATTGAAACTCCACGCTGCTAAAGCAGGTGGTATCTTCATTCAGAGCACGAACTTTTTGAGTGCAGTAGTGAGTGCTTCAATCGCAAGCGCAGCCGCGTGATGTTTACGACTTGGTAATCCACCCACATGTTCGATCAACTCTGCGCGGGTTATCGCCAGAGCCTCGCCAACAGTCTTACCAGTAATCAACTCCGTCAGAACTGATCCGGTCACGAGCGTCGGTGGGCAGCCGTAAGCCAGATACTGAGCCGTTTCAATCCGTCCATTACTAATCATTAACGACAATCGAAGTCGATCCCCGCAAACAGGATTTACTTCTTCAGCGATGACAGAAGCGTTTGGTATTTCGCCGACATTCCGTGGATGGGCCAGGTGATCTTTGAATGTTGGTGAATAGGTCAATATGGAATGTTTCCAGGATGTGCTTAGATTCTGGTAGGTACTTCATCAAGACATCTGAAATTCAACCTTCTTACCCAGCGGCGAAAGCTCACGAAGACGTTGGACTACGTCAATCAAAACCTCGAGAACGTAATCAACGTCAGCTTCCGAGTTGGCTTTTCCAAAACTAAACCTAATCGAACCGCGAGCAAGTTCGTCGTTTCGACCCAGCGCCCTGATCACCGGTGATGGTTCAAGCGTTCCTGAAGAGCATGCTGAACCGGTTGATACAGCTATACCCTTCATATCCAAATTGATCAGCAGACCTTCACCTTCAATGAATCTGAAGGAGATGTTTGTCAGATGAGGAAGACGTTGGCGGCGGTCGCCGTTAATAACCAGGTCGTCGATCCTGTTCTCAACTGCTGCTTCAAATCTATCGCGCAATGACTTCGCATGATCATTTCGCTCTTTCATTTCCTCCCGAGCGATCCTGGCCGCTTCACCAAATGCAACAATGCCCGGAACGTTTTCCGTACCCGCTCGGCGTTCACGTTCCTGATGTCCACCTACATTTTGTTCTGCGAGTCTGACTCCCTTTCTTACGTAAAGCGCGCCGACTCCCTTGGGTGCGTATAGTTTGTGACCCGACAGCGATAAAAGATCGCAGCCGAGCTCATCAACGTCAATTTCGAGTCTGCCTGCAGCCTGGACCGCGTCGGTGTGGAACCAAAGACTTTTACGACCAGAATCCCGAACCTGTCTAACCAAACCGCCGATTTCCACGACTGGTTGAATCGTTCCGATTTCGTTATTTGCCAGCATCACCGTAATGAGGACGGTGTCGGTGCGAAGTGTCTCCTGAACATCCTGAATCTTCACGATGCCATTGTCATAGACCGGCAGGCGCGTTACTTCCCAGCCTTCTTTTTCCAACTGATCACAAACGCCGCGTACAGACGGGTGCTCAATTGATGAAGTGATAATGTGACGACCATGTTGTGTTGCGGCCTGGCACAGACCCCGGATGGCCAGATTATTTGCCTCGGTGCCACCGGAGACGAACACGATTTCGTTTTGTCGAGCTCCGAGTAGCGCGGCGACTTCGCGACGCGCGCGGTCGACCGCGGCACGAGCTCTTTGACCAAAGCTATGAACGCTTGACGCATTGCCGAACGTCTCGCTAAGGCTTCGTGTCATCGCCTGGACCACGCGTTCGTCAACAGGAGTTGTGGCGCTGTGGTCTAAATAAACTTGCCGTTTGGACATGAAAATCTCGGCTTTGGCGCAAACTCGGGGTCAAAACCTTGCATCTGAGTTGCAGTTCTAAATGGCCTCAACCGGTGCTACGAGTCTAGGTTCGGCACCCCAGAGCGTCAAGCAGATATAGATTGATGACTCAATGCACGAGTGATAGCATCGGCCCTGCTACGAGGTTGGCTCTCCCAGGACGCAACGATCGTTAGTAAATGGTCGTAAATTCTCGGAAGGACTGTATAAATGAACTACATCAAGATTCCCCTTGTCAGTGTACTTAGCTTTGTTCTAGCCGGATTTGTAAGCATTCCGGTCTCGAACGCTCACTTTGAAGTTAGCCAGACGCAGTCAACGGCGCTGGAGCGAGGTTATCGGACTGGATATTCGGACGGTTATACCGCCGGATATAAGGACTCCGGTGATCACGCCGCTCGTGATTACAAAAGCAAAGACGAATATCAGCGAGCTGACCGCTCATTTAATGACGTCTGGGGTCCTATTGAGGACTATCGGGATGGTTATCAGCAGGGCTTTGAACTAGGTTACTCAGCTGGCTACGATCATCAGCAATTCGATTCGACCATTCCCACTGGTTTGCGAAGACGTCAATCCGGTTCAGCCGCAGATACAGGAGTTGCTGTTCGGACGGACAACGCAACACCTCCTGCCGATAATTCTGATAACAACGTCGCAGCCAACGCTTCGCTGGGGATTCCACGCAACACGGTTCTGTCTTTAGAACTCTTGACAGGAATCTCTACAGACGCGTCGCAGCGCAACGACCCATTCAAAGCCAGGGTTGTTCAGCCAGCTCAGTTTGCTGGCTATATCGTTGAGGGGCATCTCTCTCAGGTCAAGCGGCCAGGCAAAGTAAAAGGAGTTGCGGAACTGCAGTTATCGTTCGATCAAATTCGTACTCCCGATAACCGCACGGCTACACTTCATGCGGAGCTGGTGGAAGTAGTGCCACTAAACTCTGATAGCCGTGCCGATGTTGATCCGGAAGGCGGAGTTCGCGGACAGGACTCCACCAAGGACGATGCTGCGAAAATTGGAGCTGCGTCGGGCGTTGGTGCGATCATTGGCGCAATTGCCGGCGGAGGAAAAGGAGCCGCGATCGGTGCCATCATCGGTGGTGGTGCCGGAACTGCTGGAACAATGACTCAGCGAGGGAAAGACATCCGTCTTGAGCAAGGTCAGCAGTTGAAAATTCGCACTTCAACTGACACAGGCGCTTTGTGAACGATCGAAAAGAGTCTTCAAGGGGAATAAAACAGGGAGTACGGTCAAGCCGTCTCCCTGTTTCTGCTTCTGGACAGATCACCCTGCTCACCGACTTCGGAACATCTGACTATTACGTAGGAGCAGTTAGAGGCGTGATCCTTTCGATTAATCCGGCAGCCCACACGATCGACATTACTCATGAGATCCCGCCGCAGGATATCGAGGAGGCCGCCTTTACTCTGCTAGCTTGTTACCGGTCATTTCAAAAAGGAACGATTCACCTCGCTATCGTAGATCCGGGAGTCGGGTCATCTCGTCGTGCGATCTTAGCGAAAGCAGGAGACTACTATTTCGTTGGACCAGATAACGGAATCTTCAGCTATATTTTTGATCGGGAGACGAATCGTCAAATCATCCACATAACTGCTGAGGAGTATTTTCGGCATCCGGTCAGCAAGACCTTTCATGGACGTGATGTCTTTGCTCCCGTTGCTGCCGAGGTATCGCGGGGAGTGTCTTTCGATTCGTTTGGACCGGAGATCCGAGATGAAGTTCGGCTCAAACCATTGTCACCTGAGGTCACTAAAAACGGAAAGCTAAAAGGCCGAATCATTCACATCGATCATTTCGGGAACTGCGTGACGAATCTTGATCCTCAGTCGTTCAACGGACTCGAAGAACAAAGAGTAGTGGTGTTGGTAAATGGAAGGAAAACTCAATCAGTGCAGAGTTCCTATTCCGAAGCAGTTGGCAAGCACAAATTGTTTGCGATCTGGGGAAGTGCGGGTTTCCTGGAGATCTCAGCGCGAAACCGATCCGCGGCGAAGATGTTGAAGGCCAAACGCGGTGACTCAGTCGCCGTCGAATTCGCCGGTTAATTGATGTGGACAGCTTTAACAAAGCGACGACCTGCCGTCGCTTTGTTAAAGAGGAACCTAACTTTTAGGGCCCCAGATTCTGCGACTGGCGCTGTAACATAGCGATGGCAGGCCGTCGCACTCCAAAGGGCGCTCGCTTGTTTCTATCGTACCTGTTTGTTATCTTCGCCCTACGCTAACAATTTTATGCCAGATACTGTGAAAGACACTCCCAGTGCTACTGCCGCAGCAACCGGTCTCCGTGGAGTTGTAGTCGGAACCTCAACCGTTTCCGACGTCGTAGGCGACAAAGGCGAGCTGATCTACCAGGGCTACAACATTCACGATTTAGCCGATCACTCGACGTTTGAAGAGGTAGCTTTCCTGTTGTGGAACAAACGGCTACCGAATCGCTCAGAATTGGATCAGTTAAAGCAAGGGCTCGGCGAAACCTATGCAGTACCCCGCCCGGTGTTTGAGGTCATTAAGCAAATTCCGCGCGACTCGGATCCCATTGACACGCTGCGCACGGCTGTTTCAACGCTTGAGTCGTACGACAAGACCGCACGCGATATTTCGATCGCCAACAGCCGTGAGATTGCAACCAGGCTCACCGGTCAATTCGCAACGCTGGTCGCCGCAATTGAGCGTATTCGCAATGGACAAGATCCGATCGATCCTCTGCGGAACGCCAACGTCGCAACCAACTTTCTCTATATGCTCAGGGGCGAAATGCCCTCTGAGCACGACGCAAAGCTCTTCGACGTTTGCTTAATTCTGCACGCAGATCACGAGCTAAACGCCTCGACCTTTACGGCACGCGTCGTAGCGGGAACACTTGCCACGGTTTATGCGTCCGTCGTTGCGGCAATTGGTGCGTTGTCAGGACCGCTGCATGGTGGAGCGAACACTAACGTAATGAAGACGTTGCTCGAGATTGGTGAATTGGACAACGTTGAGAGCTATGTGAAGCGGGCCCTTTCCGAGAAGCGAAAGATGATGGGTTTCGGACACGCGGTTTATAAAACCGAGGATCCGCGCGCTACACATCTGCGAAAGTTCTCGAAGGAAATGGGCGAGCAGGCAGGGAACACCAAGTGGTACGAAATGTCGCGCAAAGTAGAAGAAGTGATGATGCGCGAAAAGGGACTCTATCCAAACGTCGATTTCTTTTCTGCATCGACGTACTACATGATGGGCATTCCGTTGGATCTCTATACCCCGATCTTCGCCGTCAGTCGCATCACCGGTTGGACCGCACACATCCTCGAACAGTATGCCGATAACAAGTTGATTCGACCTCGCGCTGAATACGTTGGCCCACGCAACGTGCCTTACGTTCCGATTGAGCAGCGTTAATGTCCGATATGCTTTAGCTTGCTTTTCCCTTTGAGCGTGATCGCTTCCTCATTGACTTCACGGTTCTCTTTATGAGAACATGCCAGCACCTCGAGCTTGGTTGCCAGATAAGTAAGCAGCAACTGAGCTTCAACTCAAATTTCTGAGGAGAAGATCAATGAGACTTGTCAAAAAGTTTGCCCTTGCGGTGTCTTTTAAACCAAAAATAGGAGCAGAGAATGAACGTTATCAGCTTCAAAAGGATCCGAGAATTCAATTTAGTCCACCCGGACGCTGAGAACTCGTTAAAGGCCTGGTTTACTACCGTAAAGAAATCTCATTGGCGCAATCTGGCAGAACTTAGAGAGACGTATCCCGCAGCCGATCAAGTCGGACGGTATACTGTCTTCAATATCAGAGGAAACAGGTATCGCTTGATTTCCCGAATCGTTTATCGAAGCCAGACGGTATTTATCGTAAAGCTCCTGACTCACGAGGAATACGATCTTGGCAGATGGAAGAAATGAATAGAGCAATTAGAAAAATTGATCCGGTTCGCTACAGAAAGTTGCTTTCTCGGACTATGCCGGTTGTCATCGAGACCGAAGAGGAAAACGCTCGAATGCTCAGCGTCGTTGAAAAACTTATGGACAAAGGAGAAAAGGTCTCCGCGGAAGAAGAAAAGCTATTGAAACTCCTGGTGAGGCTCATCGAGGATTTTGAGCGAGAGTATTATGCTCCTGAAGATGCTGAGCCTTTAGAAGTCCTTCACCACCTAATGGAGGCTCGGGGGGTGAAGCAGAGCCAGTTGTGGGATCTATTTGGCTCGAAAGGCGTCGCATCAGAAGTATTAAATGGCAAGCGAGGTATCAGCAAGACACAAGCGCGAGCGTTAGCGAGTTACTTTCACGTACCTGCAGATCTCTTTGTGTAGAGAAACACCCGCGAAGATCTCATTGCGCCTTTGCCGCGGTGTCCTTCGGGCCAACACTCGACATGTAATAACCCTGTCGTGAACTCACCAGCAGTTTTCGGTTCTTTCCTTTTTCGTCTTTCGCCTTCACTCGCACTTCCAGCGAATGCATCCGTCCATCGTCCATTTCATCTTCTGCCAGGGCGAAACCAAGACTGTAACGCGCTGTCAGATTGCCGATGATGCGTGCGAGACCTGTGCCGTAATCTTTCGCACTTCCCACTTTGACTGCTTCGCCACCAGATTGCTGAGCTAGATACTTAGCACTTCCGTAGAGACTCATTCCCATCCACCCCGCAATAGGTTTGCCGATGGGCAACAAAAACTTAAACAGCGTGCGCAACTCAACAGTAAGTGAGTTGAAGATCGCATTGCTCCGAATCAACGCCTGTTCACTTGCTTCACGGTCTTCAAAGAAGATTGGAGCAATCCCGTCCGATACCCAGACGATCGAGAGTTGGGAGTTAGGGCGCATCATCTGTGCCTGATGAGCGGCATCTTGTATCGCAGATGCCATATCGTAAATATCCTCCATCTCAATCGTCACGTTGCCTTTCTTGTTCTTTCGTGTCACATCACTACTGCCGTCGCGTCTGATTCTACGCGTCAACGTTCCGCCATTCTTTCCTTTGATAACTTCGGTCGAAACGATCGCTTTCGGATCTGTCGACGGATCTTTTGAACCAGCAGCTTCCTTGACCTCTTTTGCGGCTTGTTCAGTCCCCGCCGCTGTTTGTTTATCTTGAGCGACGTGCTCGTCAGAATGCTCAGCATGCGCCGCACATATCGATTGCACCCGGGTGAGTGCCGCGGCGATCTTGCTTCGTTCGTTCGTGAATTCCGTCACCCAAATTCTCTTTTCATCTTCACCAATATTCATCGCCATAATTGCAACTTCATCTCCATCAGGAAGTTTGGCGAGTTGTTCCTCCATAGCCTTGGTGATTTCAGGCCTTTTAAGAAATCGACCAGCACCATCGTCGCGCAAATCGAGGATCAGGATTAAAGCGAGTGGTTTTCGTGCCTGCCCTTCGCGAGTGAAGTAGGAAATTGCTCGTGTCTTTCCGTTGTCCAGTACTTCAAAATTCTCCTGCGCCAGAGACGAAATCGGCAGATTTGTTTTTTTGTCCTTGACGAGAGCATCCAGAAAAACGACGCGGGTCTTGATCCGAATCGTGTCTTCAACTTCCTGTCCAATTGCTGAGATACATGACAAGCTCAGCAGAAGGATCGTCAGACAAACACGCAAAGGCGCAAGGCCACAGAACAACGGTTGGAATGGACCTGACCCGTACTTGAGAGAGCGGTGTAGTCGCGTTGTGCCCGTGACTTTACGCCCTTGCATCGATGTCTGCATTGAGTTGAGTTGTCGAGATTCCATATGCTTCACCTTATTCCTGATCAATGATGGTTGCTTCCTGAGTGATTGCTTTCGCGCCTTCTTCAGGATCCTTCATCAGTAAAGCAAGATTCTTTGGAGATACAGTCGCCTGGATGACCGTTCCATCGTGTGGTTCGATCGTCACCACCAGCACCCTGAATTTATCGCCGTTCTCTCTGACAAATATGTAGCACTGTTCTTGATCTGGAGCTGCCAGCGTTTGAACTAGCGGCATCCATGTCTGAGTTAAAGAATCGTTGAGCATCTGCCGAAATTTAATAAAGTCGCCCTTGAATTCCTGATTCTCAAATGTGGCTAACTTGATGCTGCCGGCTTCTGCAAATCGTTTTGCGTCACCACCCTTGATTCTTGCTCCTGCACCGGCTGCCTTCATCGCGGCCTTTGCAAGGAAGGGAAGACCTTCGTGCTTGACGCTGTAAAACTGCTCGATCATTTTCACCACGGAGTTAAAGTCGTCGCCGTTTGCGAAGGAGATCGTCGACCATAGCGTTACGGCGAGCAGTACAGTTACGAGCTTTATGCTTCCAGAGCGTTTCATTGACCGACCTCACTGCTCGTTCTTTGTTTTGTGTTTGGTTGGTTCGATACCCAGGTCAGGAATGCCCAGATTGCCTTCGAGTTTGGCCAGTTTCTCGAGATCAACGGGACCGACAATATTCACTACGGTTAGTTCTTTAGGCTCTGCGCTTAAGACTGCGAGGCCAAGAACGTCTGATCCATTCAACGCGATGTAAACCTCAACGACTCCGTCACGTTTGCTAGTGACGTTGACAAGTCGACTCCAGGCTGGTTCGCGTAGTTGCGAGCGAATTGAATCTACGTCAGCCAACGAATAGTCGTTCTCGTTTTCGAACTCGAAGCTCTTGACGTAAATCCCCTTGAGACCATTCACCAGTTTCTTGACTTTCGCCTCATCTTCATCTTTGTCGTTGAAGAGTTTTGCTGCAAGTTGAATCAAGCGCTCGTCGATATTTACGTCCACTGTTTCAGACGCTTTCTTGGCCAGGTAATCGAGATGCGCCAGGCGGATCCTTGGATCCTGAGCGTGGGTTGTGATCGTAGTCGCGATCACAAACAACACGGATATCACTGCAATTCTCGATATTGTGTGGAAGAGTAATTTCATACTTGCTCCATTCATCCTACTTTGTGTTGATTGCGAATTTGGGTTGGTGATGCTCCCTGGGCTTTTCGGTGCGCAAGATTTAGTTTTTCACTGGTAAGTCGCAGAGCAATCATAAGTTGTTCTTTGGCTTCCAGTGCTTGCTCACGTTCGCTCGCTGTCATGTCTGAAGCGTTCAAAATTCGCGGGTGTCTAACTTGCCTTACTTTTGATCGTTCATCCCGGCTGGGCTTACCAGAGGCCGTCGCAAGGATGTCGTTCGTCTTCTTGTCTTCGACTTTTGGAACCACCAGCTGTGGCTTCGGCGACTCAACCTTCGCGTTATTAAGTTGGGGACTGGTCCTGCTTCTTACGCGCAGCCATAGCGCACCAGCCATCAAAGCAATGAGCAACATCGCTGCAATCGCTATCAGCGGCAGATAGCGATTGCGCGAACGCGGTTGAACTTCAGCACTCAGATCCAAAGGTTTCGGTTCATAACCCAACGTACCCAGGATCTGCTCGAGTTGTTGTATCTCTGGATCTGGTTCACCGCTTTTGTCCCACAAGTACTCTTCGTTCATAAACCCTCCACATAGCCGAGCTTTGCGCGTAATTGTTTCATTCCCCTGTGAAGATTCACTCTCACCGAAGCAGCAGTTAATCCAGTTCGTGCGGCGATCTCCGGACCAGTCATCCCCTCGACGAGTCGCAGGATCAAAGTTTCGCGATATGCCTCTGGCAAGGCGCGTATTAACTCAAGAATCTCGTTCGCCCTTGACGTCCGCGGATCCGTGCTTCGCAGATCTTCTGTAACCTCCACTGTCTCTTTGGAACGTCGATAGAAGTCCATTGCCCGATTACGAGTAATCATCGCTATCCATGGCCCAAAGGCCGCCCAATCGCGCAACGTGTGAAGCTTTCGAAAAGCGTGAAGGAAAATATCCTGGACTAGATCGTCCACTTCACTGCGCGGAATACGAGCGAGCAGGATGCCGTGAACCATCGGAGCATACAGGTCGTAAAGGCGGCCGAAGGAGTCTCGATCTCCGTCGAGCACAGCTTTCACCAGCACTACTTCGATCCTGGTCTCCGGCGTGTCAGTCGATGCTTTCGCTTGCGGGGTCGGTAAAAGCATGTCTACAGTGGCGTCAAGCTCGAACATTCGTCGCCTCAATTCGGGTTCACGTGCCGGCTGAATTCCTTGAAACGTCAAAACGCTGTAGGAAGGCCGGTTGACGCTCGTTTTCTAGCAGCGTTTTGACACCGATTAAGACGGGAGAGGGACGGAGATTGTTAACAGAACCAGCACAGATCGTTTGTCCGACGAACTTTAGGAGGCTCTGATTAAGTACGATAGGCTGTTAGCCTGTCGGCGATTTTAGCCATAATCCTGAGGCAAACCACGACAGGCTAACAGCCTATCGTACTTAATCAGAGCTTTCTTTAGTTTGTCGCGCGTAGGATTCAAGCACGTCGAATTTCAAGCGGCCACTTAACGACGCACGACAAACTAAAGTTCGTCGGACAAAGCTCCTCGTGCAGGGTTTTCCTGGGAAGTTAACTTCAACAATTCCGGATCTGCCGAAATGATTTTCGTTCGCCATAGGAACAATATCGACGCGACAATTGCCAGTGTCCCTGCAACGCCACCTTCGATCCCGTAATTTCCGCCTGTCAACCATCTAGGTCCGAAGTCTTTCCCGTACATCAATGGGTGAGAGAGCAATGTCAGGCCACTGACGGGCAGACCAAAAATCGAACCGAGGGCCCAATTCCAGCCCCAGTGAACGCCCAGCGGGAACCAAAGATTGCGCGTTCGGAGGTAGGCGACGGCGAGCCAGACACCCGCCAGAGCGGTATTGGCAAAAGTCACACCGCGCACGATGTTTGGATTCCAGAAGTGTGCTAAAGCAAAGGGCACTGACGTGAGCAGAACTCCGAGCCACGCTAGCCTTGCCCGCGAGAGAGTCTGAAGTGGATAACCCCTGAACACTACCTCTTCAGCAAGCGCGGCAATTATGAAGACCACGCCGGTTCCAACGACAGCTCGTATTGTTGGCCAAAAGACATAAGCAGTGCTGAAGGTAAACCTTAGGCCACCTGCTGTTGCGGCAATTGCGACGGCTAAACAGAGGGAAAGGAAACCTATGATCGAGCCGACCACCAAGTCATAAAACCACCGCGTCGTAAATGCGAGACCAAGCGATCGCCAGGGAAGATCTTCGAGGATGCGTGAGCACAAATAGCCCGCGACTAATGATGACAGCAGAAGAAAAATACGTGCGAAAAGGTCTAACAGTTGATGGCCTTGAGGAATGCCACCCCAGTTGATCCGTAGCACCAGCAGATCTGAAATCTTGATACCGCTCAGAAATACAAAGATGAAAATTACTACCCGCCAGCCGCTTCGTAGTCGGCCCACGTCGTTAATGAAAGGGGTGCGCAGATCCATAGTCAGGGGCCAGTATAGGACCTATATGACCTATTGGACCTATTATCAACTGACGATTGACTACTGACCACTGACCCCTATGCTAAACTTTCCCCATATTTCATGAGCTTCGAACCGGAAAATCAAAGTCCCGAATTCATTCAACGTCGCCGTCGCCGGCGACGATTATTGCTTTGGACTCTGGGCCTCACAGTCGCTCTTCTTCTGGCAATCATTGTTTCACAACAACTGTGGCTCTGGACGGTTGTAACGCCTGACACGCCCTCTGACGCGATCGTCCTGTACGCGCTATCGACACTGAATTTCGTCGGCTTTGTAGTCTTCTCTTTTATATTTGTTCGCAACATCCTGAAGTTGCGACGCGAAAGAGCAGATCGTCAGCTTGGTTCAAAACTGAAGACCCGTCTCTTGGTTTATTTCATCTCAATCAGCTTTCTTCCCATCACGGCGATGGCTGTCTTCTCATACCTCTTTCTCAACAGGTCGCTTGAGAAATGGTTTTATCCAGAGGTGATTGTGCAGCAAGCGAATTCAGTTCGCCGGCAGACACTCGACATTCAAATACGAAATCTTCAGGACACTTCGTCACTGCTTGTAACGCTACTAGGTCACAAGTCTGCCTCCGAGCAACAAGCTGCCGTAGATCAGCTTGTCTCTTCAGGTGAGTTGGCCGGCGTTGAAATCGTCTCAAGTGATGGCACCATTCAGCTCAAGCGACGCGCGAATCTCCCATCAACTGAAGTGGCGCGATTAGATGAATTATTTGCCGAAGCACGTAAAGCAAGTCCTCCAACAGGCAATACGTTTGCAGACGGCAAGGACTTTGATGTTGTGGCAGTTGCTCTAAATGAATCGCAGACGCTGATCGTCGCGCCTCCCAAACGCGCTGATAACGATTTAGATCAAATGATGTCAGCTTCGGAACAGGGATATCGCGACTTGGTTCGAAAGCAGCGCCGTATAAGAATGTTGGGTCTTTCAACATTGGGCTTGATGACGTTGATTCTATTTTTTGTCTCGAGCTGGGTAGCTATTTATCTCGCCCGCGGCATTGCCACTCCCATCAAGGCACTTGCGGAAGCCTCGAAGGAGATCGCCCGCGGTCATTTATCACATCGAGTTCATACTGTCGCGGATGACGAGCTGGCCATGCTTGCCGAGTCGTTTAATCAAATGACAAGCCAACTCGAGGAGAATCGAAAAAGCATAGAAGCAGCTTCCGAAGAACTCCGTGAGAAGAATCTCGCTTTACTTGAGCGACGAAACTATATCGAAACGGTCTTGCAATCACTCTCAACCGGTGTGGTCTCGATCGACGATTCTGATCGCATAACAACGCTTAACGCGTCCGCCGCTCGAATGCTTGGTTTGGAGAATCGACCGGATAGCGGCAGATTATTAAGTGAAGTTATCGGAGCTGATGATTGGACAGTGATTAGTCGTTTATTAAGACGTGCCAGACGAGCAGGACATGCGGCCGAGCAGGCACAATTGGAAAGTGGCGCTAATGGTGTGGGGCCATTACCGGTGGCGATGACGGCCACCGCGTTAACTAATTCCGTGTTTTCTGGACGGGGTGCAGTCCTGGTGATCGAGGACCTTTCGGAGTTGCTTGCCGCACAGCGGGTCGCAGCCTGGAGCGAAGTTGCTCGCCGCATGGCGCACGAAATCAAGAACCCTCTGACGCCGATTCAACTTTCGGCAGAGCGAATTGCCAAGAACTACAAAAGAGTTGTGTCCGCCAATGGTCAGAATGGAAGCTATCTCCACGAGGAGTCGGTTGAAGTCGATAAGGTCGGCGCCGTTATTGCGGAATGCACGGAGACAATCAGTAGGGAAGTGGCAGGCCTGAAGGCCATGGTTGATGAGTTTTCACGCTTTGCGCGACTACCGGCGATTCAACTCGAAAATGCGAACCTCAACGACGTGATCACCCAAGCTATCGGCCTCTACGAGGAACGCCTCGACGACGCAATGATCTCGGCACACCTGTCAGCAGAATTACCTGCGGCAATACTCGATGTGGAGCAAATCAAGCGAGTGTTTGTGAACCTGATCGATAACGCGCTCGATGCTTTAGTCAGTACGGAAAACGAGAAGCGGATCACTATCGTTACTTATCACGATGCCGAGCGGAGTTTACTTGTCGCAGAGGTGGCGGACACCGGACATGGAATAGAACCTAACGACTTTCGCCGACTTTTTCAGCCCTACTTCTCCCGCAGAGATAGCGGAACCGGTTTAGGCCTGGCAATCGTTCAACGAATAATCGTGGAACACCACGGACGAATTCGCGCGGAAAAGAATAGCCCGGTCGGGGCCAAATTTATTATTGAACTCCCCGCAACGTCTTAATCTGAAATCTTCAACCTGAAATTCCTACATGGATTCGATTCTAATAGTTGATGACGAACGCGGCATTCGCGATACGTTGAGTGCGGTCATGGAAGACGAAGGTTTTGTCGCCGATGCCGTCTCGTCGGGGGAAGATTGCTTAAAGGCGCTGGGCCGAAGAGCGTATGGCTGTATCTTGCTCGACGTGTGGTTGCCGGGGATTGATGGATTAGAAACGTTGAAACAACTTCGAGCTCTCGGATCAGAAGCTGCGGTCGTAATTATTTCAGGTCATGGAAATGTCGAAACCGCTGTCAGGGCCACAAAACTTGGTGCTTTCGATTTCATCGAGAAGCCTCTGTCAATTGAGAAAACGATACTGACGGTCCGCAATGCTTTACGACAACAACGTCTCGAACGAATCAATGCAGACATGGCTGCGGTGCTGGCGCGGGAGTACACGATGGTCGGCGAGTCAGTGGCGATGCGTGCATTGAGAAAGCAGATCTCAATTGTCGCCCCAACTGACGGACGAATCCTGATCTACGGAGAGTCGGGTACAGGAAAAGAACTTGTGGCCCATGCGATTCATTCGGAATCAAGGCGTGCGGCCGCGCCGTTTGTTGAGGTTAATTCCGCAGCGATTCCTGAAGAGTTAATCGAGTCGGAGCTCTTCGGTCATGTTAAGGGCGCGTTTACCGGTGCGACTGCGGCTAAGAAAGGCAAGTTTGAACTGGCGGACGGCGCGACGATCTTTTTGGATGAAGTAGGAGACATGAGTCCAAAAGTTCAGGCAAAGGTTCTGCGAGTTCTGGAAGAGCAACGCTTTGAACCTGTCGGGAGTGGTACCTCAATTACGGTGGATGTCAGATTGATCGCCGCCACAAATAAACAACTCGACGTGGAAATTGAGCAGGGAAACTTTCGAGCGGATCTGTTCTATAGATTGAATGTCATTCCGTTCGAACTCCCGCCATTGCGTGATCGTCTTGAAGATGTGCCCGCCCTGGTTGCTTACTTTAATGAACATTTCTCGAAGGCCTACGGAAAACGGCAAAAGGAGTTCTTGCCCGAAGCGGTTGAAGAGTTACAAAACTACTCGTGGCCCGGTAATGTGCGCGAATTGCGAAACACGATCGAGCGCGTGGTAATCATGCATCCGGGAACGAAGGTCGACGCGTCAGATCTCCCACCGCATGGAAAAGAAGAGCCGCCCGCCGTTTCGTTTCGTTTTCCTTCCTTCAAAGAGGCGACCGAGGCTTATCACCGTGAGTTCATTCAGCGAAAGTTGGAAGAAGCTGAAGGGAACGTCTCGCGCGCCGCTGAATTGATGGGAGTGGACCGCAGCCACTTATATCGCCGCATGCGAGCGTTGGGCATTCACAACCGCGGCGAGCGTGTGTGAGTTTCCGACTCATAGCTGGCCCAGCTGAGTGACCGCTCATTGACAAAACTTTACACAACCTTGAACAACTCTCTACACAGTCTCTGTAAGCTCACTCGACTTTATTAGTCTTCAAAACGTCCTAAGGTTCTGCAGTACGCCAAACAATTCAGCGCCTCAAGGAGCGAATTATGAATCTGCTCACCCCTGAGCAGTCCGCTAGCCGACCAGCGATCCCATCCGAGAGAACACTACGTTTAGTTTCCGGCAGTCCTATCGCACTTCACCGGTCTCCATCCAAATGGCTTATAGGGGTCGGAATCGTTGGCGCCTTTCTTGGTGGGTTTGGTGTCTCTTCCTATTGGCGACCTGCTCCCGGGGTTGCAGAACCCAAGATCCAGGTAGCGGATTTTCGCGTTCAGGTGCCGGAAGGTGATACGACCGTCGTCATTACGTCGCGGGAAGGCCATGCTGCGGAATTGGCTCGCTTACAAATCCATCGACAGGGCGACGAGATCGATGGTCTACCAAAGGACATGCGACGCATAGAACCGCGCGAGCGGTTGAGCGCAGAAGACGCGGCGTACCTGCGGTCTGAATTGAACGGCGTTGTTTCCTCAACAGACTCAGCGTGGGACAAGGCAAATAAGATTCGAGCGTGGCTTGGGCGACAGACACATCGCGTCGCCATGCCTGGTCTTGTGACACGTCGTCCACGAGAAGCCTACAAACAAATGAAGGCCGGTCAGCCGGTGCTCTGCGGAAATCTCGCCGATATTTATGTCGCTCTGTGTGAATCAGTGGGCCTCGTGGCCCGAACGGTTGGGTTGAGCGTAGCCGTCCAAAGGGGTGGCTTTGGCGTCGACACACACGTAGGTGCTGAAGTCTGGATTATCGATCGAGGTGGTTGGATCTATCAGGATCCGACATTCAACTGCTATTGGAGAGTTGAGGATCAACCAGCGAGCGCTCTTGCATTGCACGAGGCTGTGATGTCAGGCAAGCAACTCGCATTTGCACCTCATGAACCGCAAACTGAACGTGGTCTTAGCAATTACTACATGGATCCACGACTTTACTTCAGACACATTTCCTATGAGTACAAGCCCGGAGGCGCAGTGCTTTATTTTGCAGACAAGAGACTGGAGCCGCTGAGTCTGAGTGACAAGAATTGGATTCATACCAGCGATCCTTCAGACATTCAACGTTTGGACACAGGCGGTAACTTGATTCTTGAGCGACGGTCGGAGATTGCTCCTGGCATATTCATTCAATTACTTGACGGAGATCTGTTTGTTCGGGATCGGCGCGAACGTTCGCAGGGAATCCGAGTGCGATCTTCGAGCGGCACCGTCGAAGGTTGCGCCTATTTGCATCAACGTGCCGAAGACTTAGGACTGTTCACAGCGGATAACATCGCAGTCAATCCGTCATTCCGGCTGACGAGTAGATCCAACCAGTTGGCTGATGGTTGGAGTGTTACCGGGCCAGTTGAGGCGATGACGGTATCTGGCGGACAAGCCATGGCGGCCCTTGCCGGCGGGCGATTGTGGCAAAGAATCCAGGCACAAGCCCACCGTCGCTATTTGCTGTATGCGCGCGTTAGTGTCTCCAGAGGATTGGTTAACTGGCGAATCGGTGACTCTGCTCACGGTTCAATGTCGATGGGAACAATCGAGCCTGAGCGTATCAGCGAAGTAGTGTCGGAGGTGGTCGAGAGCGACAGCGGGTATCTGGACATCCAGTTTGAAGTTCCGTCAGGCGGAGCCTTTAGAGTTATGGACGTAATCGTCGCTGAAGCCCCAAGGTTCTCTGAGAGTACCGCACGCACATCAAGTGACGCTCGCCGGCAGGTTGCGGATCTGCACTAACCTGGATCTCAGATCCCAGATCTCAGATCGAACCTGAGCGCAAAATATCTGAGATCTGAGATCTGAAATCTGAGATTCAACCTAACCCACCCACTCCCCAATCACGGCACCAAAACATCACGTTGACAATGCTTAGTTAAATAGCTTATCTGTAAGACTCTTGCGCTTTTATGTGCGCAAGCAAAGAAGTTGAGGAAGAAATGGATTTCACCACGAAGGAATTGCTAAAACGTTACGCAAAGCTGGCGATCGGCCAACCATTCTCGCCAGTGCTGCTCAACATACTCGTTACCTCTGTTTGTGACATGCGGTGCACCCACTGTTTCTTTACGGACGAGCTGGATGATCGTCCACGTAAGAAACTTCAGATGAAGACCCATGAGATCGAACGTATATCTGAGACATTGGGTGGCAATCTCGGTGTGTTGATTCTCGCAGGTGGCGAGCCGTTCACACGAAAAGACCTTCCCGAAATTGCGAGCACCTTCTACCGGAATAATCAACTCGAATCTATTTACATCATGTCGAATGGACAGATTCAGAAACGAATCTTTCCTGACGTAACTCGGGTTCTTCAGGAATGTCCAAATCTCAATGTGACAATCGCCCTAGGCATCGATGGTCCGAAACGTGAGCATGAAAAGATTCGTCAGAAACCAGGTTCATGGGATATCGCAATCGACACCGCTCGTCAGCTCCAGGCAATCAAGAAGGAGTTTCCCCGCCTGGATGTGCAAACGTGTACCTGCTTCATGAATTCAAACCAGGACACGATCTTCGAGTGGTACGACTTTCTGAAATATGATTTGAAGCCTGACAAAGTTAACTTCAATTACATCCGACCACCTTCAGCAGATCCAAAAGAACTGGAAATCGACCACTCACGTTACGCGAAGCTTGCACAGATGATCGACGACGATTCCCGTCATGCCGCCATTAAAAACAACTACGGTGGCAAGGCGGGTTTCTTTAAAGCAGCAATCGATATCTACATGCACGGCTTGATTGCGAAGACCCAGGAAACCCAAACCGCCCAGATGAAGTGCTATGCAGGAACCGCAGGTGGCGTTATCTACGACGAGGGAACCGTCTCCTCATGCGAAAACCTGGCGCCCATTGGCAATCTCCGTGATTTCGACTGGAACTTCCAAAAACTTTGGCTGTCTCCGGCAATGAAAGAACGACGCAAGAAGGCAGCATCCGGTTGTTTCTGCACGCATGAATCAAACAGTTATTATCCGTCGCTGCCATTCAATCCAGGCCACTTGATCCAAATCAAGAAGCTCGAAAGAGAAATGAAGAAAGCGCGGAAGGGCATTGATCGAGTTGATCCACAGCCTGATGGCGTCCGAGTTGCTGGATTCTAAGTTGGAACAATGAGTACCTCAGAGCAACAGCAACCGTTAGTCCTGGGACCGCAGGCGTCCCCGCCTGCCGGTTTGCGAATTGAGAGGCTCGATTTTGACGGGGCAGGCGAGGACGCCTGCGGTCCCAGCACGAAGGCGCACCGCAATCCGAAGATCCTGATTATTTCGTCAGACACGGGTGGAGGACATCGTTCGGCGGCGGCGGCAATTGTTGCCGGGGTGCAGAAGTTTTTTGAAGGTGAATCTGTTGCGGTCAGAGTTGTACGAGCCATCGAAGAATCGCATCATCTCACCGCGAAACTGGTTCGACTGTACAATTGGATTCTGACCAACCGGCAGCACTGGATGAAGTACTTCTACTGGTGCGTCAATCGAATCCGCCCCGAAACTCGAGAGTTTTTTCATAAGCGATGTGTCAGTTACGTGGCGGGATTGTTTGAACGTTGGTGTCCGCATGTTGTCGTGAGCGTGCATCCGCTAACACAACACATTTTTGGTCGTGTGCTGAAGGAACTAAACCTGGCGGATCGCGTGCCTCTGATCTCCGTTGTAACCGATCCCTGTTATGGATTCTGGAAGGGCTGGGCATGTGATGCCGTCTCCTTATATCTGGTAGCTAGTGATGAGGCACGTCGTCAGTTGATCGACTATGGTGTTGCTCCTGAACGCATCAAGATCTCTGGAATGCCAGTTCATCCGAAGTTTGCGTATCCGGGAGAAGATGCCGCAAAGGCCGCACGCGCAGCGCTTGGATTGGATCCGGAAAAGTTCACTGTATTTGTAAATGCCGGCTGGGCTGGCGGCGGCAATATCCCACAGATATTCAAGGAACTAATCCGAGGCGAGTTGGATGTACAGGCAATCTTTCTGGCTGGTCGAAACGAAGACCTGCGCGCGGCGGCTGAGTCGTTAGCACTGGATGCTCCGTTTCCAATTAAGGTGATTGGCTATTCCGACGAGATTGAAAAACTGATGAGCGCGGCAAACGTGATGATCTCCAAACTCGGAGGGCTGACGACCTTTGAAGCGTTGGCGTGTCGCGTTCCGATTATCGCGGATGTTATTACCGAACCAATGCCGCAGGAAGCTGGTACCGCAAACCTGATCGCTGAACGTGGCGCGGGAGTAATGTTGAAGAAAACCTCCGATGTTGTTCCGATTGTTCGAAGAATGCTGGAAGACAAAGTGCATTATTCTGGATTAAGAGCGGCAACTGTCGGACTTGCGGTGCCAAACGCCACGCGACAAATAGTTGAAGAAATCGCTGCCCTAATCCCTCAGCCTGAAAATGCTGCGTTTGGCGAAGCCTCTGCCTGACCCCTGAATTGACTGCCAGCGGTTTTCACGGTTTAATCTCCCGGCACAAAAACTAATCCCTAGTAGCTCCCGCGCTTCTCTGCTCAGATTGCATCGTTTGCTGCCCGAGAAAGCTTGTTTCTACTAGCCGGAGTCTTAGGAGAAACATAACCAAGTGAGCCTTTTGCTGGAAGGAAAGCGAGCGTTCATTACGGGTGGAACGCGGGGCATTGGTGCGGCGTTGTGCGACGTATTCGCTCGAGAGGGTGCGGACGTCGCTTTTAATTACAACAGTCGTGATGATCTTGCCGAAGCGAGCAGAAACAAGATTGAGAGCTATGGACGACGTGCCTTCAGCGCGAAGGTCTCGGTTATCGACAGATTCGGTATGAAGAGGCTCACCCGCGAGCTGGTAGAAAAGTGGGGCGGAATCGATATTCTCGTAAACAACGCCGCCATCAACCGGGGAGACAATTTCGCCACCACGACGGATCGAGCATGGGACGAGGTTATTCACACAAACGTCGATAGTCTTTTCGCGGTAACCAAGCCGATTTACAAGCAGATGATCCGGCAACGAAAAGGTTCGATTCTCAACATCACCTCAATCGGAGCTCTTCGGGCACTTCCTACGGCAGTCCACTACGCCACGTCGAAAGCGGCAATGATTGGTTTCACAAAATGTCTATCGCGAGAGGCGGGTACTTTTGGCATTAGTGTGAACGCAATCGCGGCTGGAATATTCGATACAGATTTAGCCCAGGCCCTGCCGGAGCGTTTACTACAAATGCATGACTTTTGGGTCTCAGCCGGACGTCTTGGCCGTCCTGAGGAGCTGGCTGAGTATGCTGCATTCATGGTTAGCGATCGAAACAGTTTTATGAACGGCGAGATCGTGATTGTGGATGGTGGTGGCGTGACCTAGGTAATTGGGTAATTGACGATTTCCGATTGCCGCATGTCCGACGAACTTTAGTTTGTCGATGTGATTAAGTACGACAGGCTGTTAGCCTGTCGGCGATTTTGGCCACAACCGGGAAGGTAAACCACGACAGGCTAACAGCCTGTCGTACTTAATCTAGCTTTGCTTGGCTTCCAGCTCTTTTACGCGCTTCTCGAGCTCCCTGACAGTTCGTTGCATCTCTCCCAGTCGCCGGAAGGCTGCCACTGATCGCAACCAGTCTCGATTGTCGAATGCGGGAATTCCGGAGATGACTTTGCCGGGTGGGATGTCATGACTCGTCGCGCTCTTCGCAGTTAAGACTACGTCATCACCAATCGTCAGATGTCCCGCAACACCGGCTTGTCCCGCAAGAATCACACGACTACCAATGTGTGAAGTGCCTGCTAAGCCAACCTGCGCGCATAGAAGTGAATCTTCACCAACAGTGCATGAGTGACCAATCTGAACCAGGTTATCCAACTTAGATCCGCGGCCGATTCGACTCTCTCCGGTGGACGCTCGATCGATTGTTGTTCCAGCACCAACTTCGACATCATCCTCGAGCACCACTCGGCCAGCCTGAGGAATCTTTAGCCAGCGCCGCTCTTCGTCCTTGGCATAACCAAATCCGTCGCAGCCAATCACAGCGTTGTTGTAGATCACCACTCGCTCTCCGATCTCAGTTCGTTCGCGTATGGCGACACCCGAGTGGATCACAGAGTCTCTACCGATGCTCACGTCCTCATACACCGTGACATTCGGAAACAGGCACACACCGTCGGCGATTTGAACATTCTTGCCGATCACCACACACGCACCAATCTGAACGTGCTTAGCCACGCGGGCTGAAGGATCAATCACGGCAGACGGATCAATAAACGGGGTAATCGGTTTCTCAGGGTAGAAAATTCGCAAGGCACGCGTGTACGCGAGATAGGCATCTTTGACACGCAGTACCGAAATACTCCGATCGGTTTTCACATCCTCTGCAAGGTAAATTGCGGAAGCAGATGTTGTCTCGACTCTGGGTGTATAGCGCGGATTCGCAAGAAATGTGACGTGGCCTTCGCGGGCTTCATCAAGACCAGCCGCACCGGTGATCTCGACATCTTCGCCTTCAATCCTAGCCCCGGTTTTTTCGGCCAGTTCTGACAGTTTCATGCCGCGGAGTGTAACGCATCAAAAGTGCATGCGCACTACATCATCGAGACCGGATCTATTTCAAGGTTTATGGACCGCAGGTTTGTTCCACCCTCCGAAATTCCTCTTAACGCGGCATCTGCTACTTCACGCAATCGACGTCGGCTTCTGGACTTAATGAGTAGTTGAAAGCGATGCTCGCCTTTTAGACGGGCAAGTGGAGCAGGAGCTGGACCCAGAATTCGAGAAGTCCGATCCTGATTCGCTAAGTCTAAATGCTTGCGAAGCTCAAATGCGTCGTTTCTAACTTTGCCAAGATCGGGACCGTGAACAAGAAAGCTCATCAGTGCGTTGAATGGTGGATACGAGTGATTCTCGCGATAACGAATTTCCTCTTCATAGAACGCTTCATAATCCTGAGCGCACGCGTGGCGTAATGCGTAGTGGTGTGGATGGTAAGTCTGAATTAAAACACGGCCTGGTCGATCGCCACGACCGGCACGTCCAGCCACCTGGGTTATTAGCTGAAATGTTCGTTCAGCAGATCGAAAGTCGGGTAATGCTAAACCGGCGTCAACGCTTACGACGCCGACAAGTGTGACATTCGGGAAATCGTGTCCTTTTGCCAGCATCTGAGTTCCAACGAGTGAATCCAACTCGCCATCGCTGAAATCTTGAAGTATTTTTTCGAAGCGCCGCCGATTGGAAGTTGTATCTTTGTCGATTCTGGCAACACGTAAAGCCGGGAACGACTGTTTCAAGAGTTCCTCCAGTTGTTCTGTACCTTCACCAACGTAATGAATGTAGTCCTTGCCGCAGTGACGGCACACGGAGGGTACAGCCTCACGGTAATTGCAATAGTGGCAAATCATCACGCGATCGGAGCGGTGATAGGTAAGTGTAACGTCGCAGTTTTTGCACTGCACAGTTTCACCGCACGACCGGCAAAGAACGAAGCTCGAGTAACCCCGCCTATTCAGCAGGATGATTGACTGCTCTTTGCGATCTTGAGTCTCGCTGATCGCTTCAAGTAGTTCATCCGAAAACACACGTGGCTTACCGTGCCGTACGAAGACGTTGCGCATGTCAATGATGGCAGCGTCAGCCATAGGTCTTCCACCAATTCGGTCGGGCAGACTCAGGTATTTGTACTTTCCACTCCGGGAGTTGTGAAACGACTCGAGCGAAGGAGTGGCCGAACCGAGAACCACCACAGCCGATTCCTTCTGGGCACGCACGATTGCTGTGTCGCGTCCGTTGTAATAAGGCGAATCCTGTTGCCGATAACTCGATTCGTGTTCCTCATCCACAACTATGAGTCCAAGATCCTTTGCCGGTGCGAATACGGCGGAACGAGTGCCAATAACGACTCGAGCTTCGCCTTCTTTGACACGACTCCATTCATCAAAACGTTCGCCTCGTTGCAGGGAAGAGTGAAAGATAGCGACGTTGTCGCCGAAGTGTTCTCTTAGCCGGCGTGAAAAAACGGGAGTCAACGCTATCTCAGGAACCAACATCATTGCAGACTTGCCTTGATCAAGGGTGGCTCGCATTGCCCGAATATAAACCTCGGTCTTGCCGCTGCCGGTTACGCCATGTAGCAGGAACGCTGAATAGTTTCCTTTTTGAATCGCTGATTCGATCTCGTTTAGTACTGAAGTTTGCGCCGGAGTAAGCGAGTAGTTTGAAGGTGGTTGCGTTTGCGATTCATAAAACGGATCTCGTCTGACTACTTCAGTCTTGATGGAAACGATGTTTTTCTTCTGCATCGTCATCAAAGTTGACGCGCTGACTTGTGCTTCCTTCAAAACAGTTTGCAGTGGAACTTTTTGCTCCTGGTCATTGAGCCAGGCAATCACACGTTCCTGGGCTGCGGTGAGTTTGTTGTCCCCGATGAGATTTTCAGGGATCAACCGGACGAATCGAACTTGTTTGGTCTTAACGAAGGAGTTGCTTTGCGTTTGCGTGCGCTCAATTAGTCCTTCATTTTCCATTTCACGCAAAGCGCGGTTGACCTGTGCTATGGATGCGAAATGGCTTAAGGAATCTCGTCTTGCTGGTTTGCTCGTTAGCATGAGGTGATTGAGAATCATTCCAGTCAAACTTTCTTGATCGGTGTGACCCTGAAAATTTGCTCTGCCCTGTTCCGTAAGCGAAACAAACTCGTGAATCGCCGGACTTATCCCGGGGGGCAACGCTGCCTTAATCACTTCACCCCATGGGGATGCGTAATATTCAGAAACCCAGCGGGTGAGTTCGAGAATTTCGGGAGTACAGACCGGAACAGAATCAATTACGTTTCCGGCATCCTTAAGTTCAGATTCAGTCGATGCAAACTCCGAGGGCAACGTTTCATAAAACGCCACCACGTATGCAGTGATGAGCTTCCGGCCGAGAGGGACAAGAATACGAGCACCGATTTCCGGCTGTGCCTCGTCGCTACTAAATCGATAAATGAAGGTTTTCGAAACGTGGAGAGGAACCGCAACTTCGACATAACCAGATGAGTTGGGAATGGGCGTCGTTGACGCAGCAGTTCCGAGGTGATTGTTCACGTACGACAAGTTAACGCAAATTCTTTTGGTGCGACAGCTCCCTTGAGTCTTATCAATGTTGAGCGGTGCTATCGAGGTAATCGCGCACCTTTTTCAAATCTTCCCAAGTCTCCCGTTTCTTCGAAGGATCTCGCAGCAGATAAGCGGGGTGAAAAGTTGGCATCACTTTTATTCCCTTGAAATCCTGGAAGGTGCCGCGCACTTTGGTGATGCCGTCTCTAGTATCTAAGAGATTTTTCATCGCGGTGTTGCCCAGCACAACAATGACTTCGGGTTGGACGATCGCAATCTCTCGAAGCAGAAACGGTTTGCACATCGACGCCTCTTCCGGGGTTGGTGGGCGATTACCAGGAGGTCGGCAGCGATTCACATTTCCAATTAACACTTCCTCTCGTTTCAAACCAATAGCTTCGATAATTTTCGTCAACAGCTGACCAGCGCGACCGACGAATGGTCTGGCCTGAATATCTTCGTCTGCGCCTGGAGCCTCGCCGACAAACATGAGGCGCGCTTTTCTGTTTCCTTCAGTGTGAACCACCGTTGTTCTTTCGCGATGCAATGGACAACGTGTGCAATCACCAATCTCATTGTGAATCTGCTCAAACGTCTCTTGAGACGACGCGAGTTTCTCCTGTTCAGGGGCAATTTCACCAAACAGGCTAACCGGTGAAACGCTGACTGGTTTACTTTGCGAGAGTTTGGAATGTGGTGGTTGGATAACGGGAACCGCAGCGGCTGATACCGATCTGGAAGTGGTTGGTGGTTCTTTTGAGAGCTGGACGCCTTCGACACCTAGCGCCTGCAAATGAAGCAGCTGCTTCTTTGTTTCTTTTACGAGTTCTAATAACTCTGAGGAGTCCATTTTACCTTAATGAAGCTTTGTGTGTGACTGCTTCAGATCTGAGTTTCACAATAACGTCCAGAATTTGATCTGCGATGTCCTTCTTTGACATTAGCCGCAGTTGAACGTCATGGCTGCCAGTGCCAGTAAGGATTGTAACTGCGTTCGTCTCGAAATCGAATCCGACGTTGCGTTCAGTTATATCATTGGCGACGATTGCATCGAGTTGTTTAGAGCGCAATTTGTTTTTGGCATTCTCTAGAACGTTTTCAGACTCGGCCGCGAAACCGACAACCAACAATCCCTCTTGTCGATTAGCGGCAACATCGGAAAGAATATCTTCGGTGCGTTCCAGGTTGAGTGTCAGTGATTGCGCGTTCTTTTTTATCTTTTGATTTGCTCGTTCAGCTGGTCGGTAATCGGCGACAGCGGCTGCCGCAATAAATATCGTCGCATTCGCGACTTCGCGTCGCACTGCCTCCGCCATTTCATCCGCCGAATTGACTCGAATCGTATCTATCTGGGGTGGGGAGTCAACAGTAGTCGCGCCAGCGATTGCCGTCACCATTGCTCCCCTTCGTCGAGCTGCTTCAGCAAGCGCAAAGCCCATCTTTCCTGATGAGCGATTCGAAATAAAACGGACGGGATCGATCTCTTCACGAGTTGCGCCGACTGTTACTAGAAGCCGTTCCCCAGCCAAATCTGTCCTTTTGCTATTACGTAAGATCTTTAAGGCGGCGCTCACTATGCGTTCGGGCTCGCTCAAACGTCCAGGACCTATTGTGCCGCAAGCCATTTCGCCCGCGTCTGGTTCCACGAAGTGAATTCCATCCGTCCGCAACTGTTCGACATTGCGCTGAGTTGCGGGATGCTCCCACATTGTCGTGTTCATAGCCGGTGCCACGAGGATGGGCGAAGTGCAGGCGAGATATGTCGAGGTTAAAAAATCGTCGGCAATTCCATGAGCAAACTTAGCAATGATGTTTGCGGTGGCAGGTGCGACCAAAAGGAGGTCTACTGTTTGAGAAAACGTGATGTGCGCTATCGGGTCAGGATTATCAGGCGCATAATCATCAACGACAACGTGAGAACCGGATAGTGCGCGGAAGGTCAGAGGCCGAACAAACTCGCATGCCCGTTGTGTCATTGCAACCCTGACTGAGCAACCGGCGCGTTGCAGTCCGCGGAGGACCTCCACCGCCTTATAAACGGCAATTCCTCCCGAAACACCGAGCGCAACTCTGTTTTGGGTCGGGGTATCTAAGAGATCGACCGAAGTCATTGATGCATTCACGGAAATTGAAGATCAATGTAACATTGCTGAAAGACACACGCAATTTTGTGTCTCGCAAACGTTTTATAATGCGTCTCCACAAGAAAATTGTCAGAGTAAGGCGGCAATACGGTCCGATGTCATTCTCGAGGCCACAACTCCTTTTGAGTCTCATTCTGCTGCTTGTTTGTTCGCCATTTACTACCGGCCAGACGAGATCTTCAGAAGACGAATTTGGTCCAGTAGTTCGGGCGTATCTGGGATATCTAAAGAACGAACAAGAAGTTGTTGATGATAGAGTGAGTCGTCGCGAAATCAGCCCCGGCTATTATCGCCGCAACTCCAATCGAATCAGAGCCCTAAGGCAAATGGCTCTTCATTTGGCTCGGGAGACCCAAAACGATTACCTTCCGGAGCTGGAGGCGGTAACTGCGGACGAATTTGGGTTACTGTTTGGTCGGCCTACTCCTCCCGTCACTTTCAAACCCGGTGAGGTAATAAGAAACACTTTTCGATTCCTTGGGACAGTTCGTTCAGGCGAAAATTTTTACGTTTTTGCCAGGTTGGATCCCTACGAGCAGGCGGACCTGACTGAGAAGGGCCTTTCGGAAGTCAAACCCACTCTTTCCGACGGTGGACCAAAGACCCTGAGTAGAAGTCGGCGGGTAGTTCCTTAATCTCACCTGTCAGGCAAAGCAATGTTTTCTGACTTTCAGAATATCTGGACGAGTAGAGTGTCCTCATCTTCGACCGGCCGAAAAAAGCACAGTTTCGTGGCAAACTCTGCCTAAATGTTTGTTGACACCGGGCTCCTATTAGTGTAATAAATGCCAAGTGTTAGCGGGCTTTGCGGACCACAAATGCATCACTTTTGAAAGGGTCGCTAGCAGTTGTAACGGGATTTAGTTCTGCACCTTTGTTTCTCACGACAGTTACGCGTTGCGACAGCAATAAAGACTTTTTTGTTTTTCACTATACGGGAGGAAAGTTAATGACTAGCAAAACTTGGAGCCGCAAGTTCATCGCGCTCTTTGTAGCGGTTGCCGTTTTGAGTGTTTACTCAATGGTTGTGTTGGCCGCGCCGGGCGCCAAAGCATCCGGCGAGTTGTCGGTGACTGGTGAGGTTACCGTGAACGGACAGAAAGTGATTTCTGGCGGCACCTTGTTCTCCGACTCAACGATTAGCACCGCAAAAGATAGTAGCGCCTCGGTCAGCATCAACAAATTGGGCCGGATCGATCTAGCTCCCAATAGCAATCTTCGTCTGACCTTCACCGACAAGAGCATCAATGGAATGCTCGAGACTGGCAGCGCTCACGTTTCCACTCTGGCGGGAATCACTGTAAACCTGACCACAAAAGAGGGAACAGTAGTGGTGGATGGTAATCAAGCCACGGCATTTACCGTCAACGCTTCTCATGGTCGAACATCAATCTCGACCGAGACGGGTCTAGCTCAGCTGCGATCCGGCGGTTCTGTCAAACAAATCGCCGCTGGTGAAAGTGGAACGGCCGGTATGCCGAGCCCTCAGGGCGATGACGACGACGATGGTCTCAGCGGTGGTGCGTTGGCCGTGTTGCTGCTCGCGATTGGTGGAGCAGTTGCCGGTGTTCTTTACGCCGCATTCCACAACAACGATTTGAACTTCGGCGGGTCGGTTACAGTAGTAAGCCCGACGAAGTAGTTCTCCAGAGATTGGATTATTCCAACAAAACTGTAGCCCTGACATCAGCGCTACAGCGTACTAACTGACGTTTGCGGGTCACGCGATCGAAATCGCGCGACCCGCAAAATTTTGATCTAAAGTCCACCCCGAAAGCGTTTCAACAAATTCAAAATGCATATAGCGGTTATAGGCACTGGTTATGTTGGTCTGGTTACAGGCGCATGTTTTGCCGAATTCGGAGTCGACGTCACCTGTGTTGACGTTGATGAGCAGAAAATTGAACGACTAAACGCTGGCGTCATGCCGATTTACGAGCCAGGACTCGAGCAACTCGTAACCAAGAACACGCAGGCAGGCCGTTTAAGATTCACTACCAACGTCGGCGAAGCCGTAGAGCAGGCGCTAGTGATCTTCCTTGCTGTCGGCACACCTCCCAAAGACGATGGTTCACCTGATCTCAGTTTCGTCGAAACTGCGGCGGCCTCCATCGCCGATCATCTCCACGATTACAAAGTCATCGTTACAAAGTCCACGGTGCCAATTGGCACGGGTGAACATATTCGTAGTTTGGTGAACGAACGAAAGAAGAGTCGGGCGAATTTTGGTGTCGTTTCAAATCCCGAATTTCTACGTGAAGGCGCTGCCATCAACGACTTCATGCGGCCGGATCGCGTGGTGATTGGTAGTCGTGACCATGAAGCGATTGCCATCATGAAAGATCTTTATCGCCCGCTTTACTTGATCGAAGCTCCGTTTGTGATTACTTCTCTCGAGGCAGCCGAACTCACCAAGTACGCTGCGAATGCGTTTCTTGCCACGAAGGTCTCTTTTATTAATGAGATCGCCAATCTTTGCGAGAGAATCGGTTGTGACGTCCATGATGTTGCTCGTGGCATTGGCATGGACAAGCGCATCGGCAGTAAGTTTTTGCACCCTGGCCCCGGATTTGGCGGTTCATGCTTTCCAAAGGACACCCGAGCATTAGCCAGTGTCGCTCGCCAGTTCGGCGGCGATTCGTTAATTGTAGACGCGGTAATCGAAGTAAATAAGCGCCAGGGGAAAGAAATGCTGGTGAAGATCCGTAAACTGGTCGGCGACTTGAAGGACAAAAAGATCGCAGTTCTGGGACTCGCATTTAAGCCCGAGACTGATGATATGCGTGAGGCGCCGTCCGTTGGCATTATCCGCGGTCTAATTGCCGACGGTGCGGTCGTTCAAGCCTACGACCCGGTAGCAAAATCGGAAGCGAAGAAAATACTTCCCGAAGTTTGCTATGCTGACGATGAGTACGAGGCAGCGAAGAGCGCCGAGGCCTTGATTTTTGTGACTGAATGGAATCAGTTCCGTGCACTCGATATGCGCCGCATTCACCAGCTAATGGCGACGCCACGAATCGCCGACCTCAGAAACATTTGTGATCCCGAAGACATGCGCGAAATAGGTTTTGAATACGTCGGTGTGGGTCGGTAGTTGAGACCAACTAATTAGGCTAATGTCATTATCTGGAGTTGTAGTTGTCACAGGGGGCGCCGGATTCATTGGTTCCCACATAGCCGAAACGGCTGCAGCGAGCGGTGCCAAAGTCCGAATCATCGATGACTTTTCCACCGGTCATCGTGAAAATGTGGAGGAACTTTCCGGGGACATTGAATTTATTGAAGGAAGCGTGGCAGATCCTGAATTGGTTAACCGCGCTTTAAAGAACGCCGAAGTTGTTTTCCACGAAGCCGCCATACCGTCAGTTCCGCGTTCCGTAGAAAATCCTGAACAGTCGCATATTGCTTCAGTTGATGGAACCTTTCAGCTGCTGCAGGCCGCCCGCCGGCAGAACGTTAGACGTGTTGTCTATGCGGCATCCAGCTCCGCATATGGCGACCAGCCCACTTTGCCGAAGGTGGAAGATATGGCTCCTGATCCGCTCTCGCCTTACGCAGTCGCGAAACTCGTTGGCGAATACTATTGCCAGGTTTTTACCCGTGTTTACGGATTGGAAACAGTTTCACTCCGTTATTTCAATGTGTTTGGACCAAGGCAGGATCCGGGATCACAGTATTCGGGTGTTGTATCAAGATTCATCAGCGCGCTCTGTTCTGACGAGCAGCCAGTAATCTTTGGAGATGGCGAACAGTCGCGCGACTTTACCTACATCGATAATGTAGTGGCTGCAAATCTCAAAGCTGCAACTACGACGAAAGGCATTGGCAACGTAATCAACGTTGCCACAGGCGAACGAATAACGCTGAACCAGTTGCTTGCCGAACTAAAGGATCTAATTGGAAAACCGCAGGTAGAAGTGGACTATCGTGAACCACGCGTGGGTGACGTTCGTCATAGCCTGGCCGATACAACACGAGCTCGTGAATTACTCGGCTACGAACCCACGGTGGGATTGCGAGAAGGACTCAAAAGAACTATCGACTGGTGGAAAACCAGTCGTTACGCGACAACTTAACCAGCAAACTCCGCTTGCTCCATTTCAGTTAGGGCCTTCAAACTTTCTTCATACGGCGATCTTGCCACGCCTTTATTAGTAACAATCGCAGTTATCAAATGGTTTGGCGTGACGTCGAATGCCGGGTTGTGCACTTTTATCCCATCAGGGGCCATTTGCTGATCTCTAATGTGGGTCACTTCGAGCGGATCTCGTTCTTCAATTGGAATTTGCTCGCCGGAGGAAAGTGACAGATCCAGCGTTGTCAGTGGAGCGGCAACGTAAAATGGAATGCTGTGCTCCTTTGCAAGTACCGCAACCATGTATGTTCCAATCTTATTGGCCGTATCACCGTTTGCTGCAATTCGATCGGCACCTACCACGACTACGTCAACCTTACCGCTCTTCATGATATGGCCGGCCATGTTATCAGTAATGACCGTAACTGGAATGTCGTCTTTTGCTAGCTCCCAGGCAGTCAAGCGTAGACCTTGAAGGAACGGTCTTGTTTCATCAGCGATCACAGCGACTCGTTTTCCGGCATCGCGTGCGCCACGAATAACTCCGAGTGCCGTCCCATAATCACCGGCAGTTGCAAGCGCGCCGGCGTTGCAATGGGTCAGAACAGTCGCTCCATCTGGAATCAGCTCTGCGCCATGTCTTCCAATCGCTCTGTTTGCGGTGATGTCTTCTTCAAAGATTGCCAAAGCCTCGGACACTAACGCTTTCTTCACTTCCTCAACGTCGCGAAGAGATTTGGCGCGTTCGAATGCTGTTCGCATTCTCTCAATGGCCCAAAAAAGATTAATTGCAGTCGGACGAGTGCGCCCCAGCACATCACAGATGTAGTTGAGATCGTCTTCGATATCGGCAACTGAGGTACCGACGGATTGATTGGCGCCCAAAGCAATTCCCATTGCCGCTGAAACCCCAATCGCAGGTGCACCGCGAACTACCATCTTTCGAATTGCTTCGGCCACCTCATCGTACGAGCGCAGCATCAGATATTTCTCTTCGGACGGGAGCAGCCGTTGATCCAACATACGAACCCCGTCTTTTGTCCATTCCACAGTTTTGATCATTGATTCTCGTCCTGTTAGGTGTTGATTTAAACCGCATCTTACTGGACGCCGGAAGGGGAGGCAAACCAGAAGAATCTCAGATCTCAGATTTCAGATCTCAGATTGAACTCACGCCTCACTTGTTGAGATCTGGGATCTGAAATCTGAGATCTGAGATCCGTCATCCCTTTGACACCCTTGGTTTGGCGTGCTAGTGTCGCGGCCACATTCGAGTTGTTCTTTTCAAATGATGTTTGGGTGCCCCCAGTTAATCGGGGAGAATAGGGAAGCGGGTGAGATTCCCGCGCGGTCGCGCCACTGTGAAGAGCTTGCTCTGAGCCAGGAGACCTGCCCACACATTTGCCGCCTCTCAACACTCGCGCAAAGGTGTTCAGGCAGCCTGTGGGTTTCCATTCTCAATCCCGCTGAAGCCTGTTTTCCTTTTGCCGGAAGATCGGAGGTCAGTGGGTTTCGTGTTTTTTAGCTCATCACGTCCTAGTAAAACCGTCGCACTTCTGCTCCTAACCTTAATGTCGGCGTCCGCTTGTTCACGCTCATCTGCAGTTCTGAACAATCCGAGCACTCACACGCGACGCATGCTTGACGATGCGGGTCGAGAGGTTTTCCTCCCGGATAGAGTAGATCGCGTTATTTCACTCGCCCCGAATTTAACTGAGATCGTTTTCGCTGTCGGCGCCGGACGTAGGCTCGTTGGTGATACAACTTATTGCGACTACCCAATCGAAGCAAAGACCATTGAAAAGGTAGGCGACACTCAGCATCCCAATCTGGAACGAATTATCGCATTGAGGCCACAGGTCGTCCTTGTGTCAACTGCCTCGCAACTCGAAGTCTTCACTGAGCAGTTACGAAATCACGATATCGCTGTGTTCATTACTGATCCACACGACCTCGAAGGAGTGTTTCGCTCGATCGAGCAGGTAGGCGAAATTGTTGGCAACGCTGAACAGGCGACCGCCCTGGTTTCGATGCTGCGAGGTCGGGCAGCTGCTGTTGACAATGCCTTAAAACAATCTCCGCGCATCAGAACGTTCTATCAACTCTCTGCTGAACCACTTTACACAGCTGGCCACGACTCATTTGTTACGGATCTACTTAAACGAGCTGGCGCGGATTCGGTAACTGCCAATGTGCCTGGAGCATGGCCCAAGTACAGTGCCGAATCAGCACTTGCAGCCAGGCCTGACGCGATCATTCTTCCCACAGGTGGATCCATGGGTGAGGGTAACGGTACCGTCGCGAAAGCTCTTGCTGCCTCGCCGGCCGCAAAAACAGGCAGAGTTTACAAAATCAATGACGATCATTTGGTCCGTCCGGGTCCGAGGGCTGTCGACGGTTTGGAGGAGATGGCAAGAGCGCTCCATCCGGAAGCATTCAAACGATGACCAGTTCACGACAGGGCAACCGGAACAGAGTAACGCTCCGACGAACTCTAATAACCTTGCTGGTACTTCTTGTGGCCCTGGTTATAGTTGTTGGTGCCGCTTCATTACTTGGTAGCGAACGACTACCGGTTTCCAATTCACTCTGCGCACTGACGACGTTGGGCACCAGACAGTGCGGACTCACAAGTGATCAGTTCGATATTCTCTTTCAGATACGTTTGCCCAGAATCTTACTGGCAGCGGCCGTTGGCGGCTCCCTCGCAACTGCCGGGGCAAGTTATCAGGCGTTGCTAAGAAATCCGCTTGCAGAGCCTTATCTTCTCGGGGTTTCAAACGGTGCGGCTGTCGGTACGATGCTAGCGCTGTTGTTTTTTGGAAGCCTCGAGTGGAGTCGACCGTTGATGGCGTTTGCGGGAGCCCTCGTCGCCACTCTTGCTGTTTATAGACTAGCCCGGGGAAGAGTCGGGGCAACTCCCGAAAGATTGATATTGGCCGGTGTGATTGTTACTACATTCCTGTCATCTGTCATTGTGTTTGTAACCACTCTGATGGACGCTACACGTATCCGTTCTTTTACGTTCTGGCTCTTAGGAGATCTCTCGGGTGCAAATACCAGCTTGCTACCGGTTCCGATCGCGGTTGCGATTATCGGCGCCATCATCTTAACGCTAAACGCACGTTCATTGAATTTGTTGATGCTTGGCGAGCGCGATGCATTCGACCTCGGGGTCGAAGTTGGCCGAGTGCGGATGACGATATTTCTTGTGGCTAGCCTTTTGGTGGGAAGTTCCGTCGCGGCAAGTGGTTCGGTTGGCTACGTCGGTTTGGTAGTACCACATCTCACCAGGTTGTCTGTTGGAAGTGATAACCGCATCACTATTCCGAGTGCAACAATCGGCGGTGCTCTGTTTGTGATTATTGCGGACACAATCGCTCGCACTGTGATCGCACCCCGCGAGTTACCGGTCGGCGCAATTACCGCACTAATTGGCGCTCCCTTGTTTATTTATCTTTTGAAGAGAGTCTAACTTGCTGGAAGCTCGTGATCTGACAATTAAATACGGTCATCGAACAGCCGTGGACAACGTCTCAATGTCGTTGGAGCCAGGGGTGGTGACGGCGGTGATTGGACCAAACGGAGCCGGTAAATCAACACTCTTGCGTTCACTGAATGGAAGTTTGATGCCCAACAGTGGAACTATTCATCTTAATGAGAAGCCACTCGCGAAGTTCAGTCGCCGGGCGATTGCTAAACAAATTACTGTAGTTGCTCAGGAAGCCGAGCTGCGGTTTCCTGTCACAGTGCTCGAGTACGTGCTCGGTGGACGTTTCGTCTGGGTCAATAGCACCACCTGGGGTTGGGAGAGCGAGCATGACCTTCAAGTTGCAGAATCGGTCCTCGCTGCAACAGAGCTAAGGGATCTCAGTAGTCGAATGATGAATGAGCTTTCCGGAGGTGAGCGACAGCGAGCGGTTCTGGCTCGAGCTTTAGCGACCGAAGCGCCGATCTTGTTACTCGACGAACCGACGGCGAATCTTGATTTATCTCATCAAGCGACGCTGCTTGGTCTTGTCAGAGAACGTTGTAATACGCAAAGTTGTTCGGCACTGGTGATCACTCATGACGTAAATCTCGCCGCACAGTTTGCCGACATAATTCTATTGATGAAAGCTGGCAAAGTGGTGAAAGCCGGAACAACAAAGCAAGTCCTGGTGCCTGATTTGTTACGCGAAGTCTTTTCGGTGGATGTATTAGTAGACGCGCACCCGATTTCAGGCGTGCCTCGTGTTACGCCCGTGCATTAACTGTATTGATTGAATTGATAATCAAAGAGTCGTGTGCAGTAACGACGCTCCCTAAGAGTCCGACGAACTTTAGGAAGCTCTGATTAAGTACGATAGGCTGTTAGCCTGTCGTGGTTTGCCTCAACAATATAGCTAAGATCGTCGACAGGCTAACAGCCTATCGTACTTAATCAGAGCTTCCTTTAGTTTGTCGTGACGTGACGATACGGGCGCAGTGATCTTTCCGGGGTCTTAAACTCACCGTCGACAAACTGAAGTTGGTCGGAACATCAAGCCGCTGGAGAATTCTGGAAAGGCGAGGGTTGAGGCAATTTCGGAATCGCGATCAATACTGCGATTCAGGAAACCTTTGAAAACGCTTTTCTTGCAACGGGGGCGCGGTCGGGTAGAGGCGGGATCAAACTAGATTCTAAGAAGGCTTCAGGTTGCAAGGTTAAGAATTCGTGGGCGCAATTGCGTCAGCTTATCGAATTCGCCTTGCAACCTGAATGTCAATTCTCAAGATGTTTTGGTAAATAAGCCTCCAGCGAGAAAGGCCACGCCCAGCACAATGTGAATACCATGGTCTACCTGACCAAAATGCAGCGGGCCAACATCCCACATGTGCTCTGCGCCCGCACCGAACGCCAGGCCACAAATTCCCAGGGCCAAATAAACGACACCGAAAACGAGCGAGAATGCCTTAGCACCGGATATTGACCCGGCAAAGCCAAAATAAAGGGCGATAACACCGGAAACGATGTGAACGACGTTATGGGGCGGATTCAGGTGTGCACCGAGTAAACCTTGATTTGCAAAACCAACGACTCCGACCAGTAAGAAGACAACTCCCAAAATCTTGCAAACAGTCTTTGCCATGATTTGGTTTAACTCCTGTCAAAGGGTCAAAGGACGAGCGGTGTCGCCGGTCGGGTTAACAAGCGTCCGCAGATGGTTCTACGCGGGAGGCTACGGTTAATCGCGGCGGCATGTATATCAGAGAGCTATGGGAAAATCTAGTCAGAACCGCGGCACGGTAGCGCCGGGTTGTTTTTTAGTGAGGTTCGGTGTTCACTACGCGCTGGAATAGATCCAATGCATCACATAGGTGCTGTTGATTACTGAGACAATGAACGATGAGCAATTGGGAAACCATTATCGGTCTGGAAATTCACGCCCAGCTCAATACTGAATCAAAGATCTTCTGCGGCTGTGCAACACGTTTTGGCGATGAGCCAAACGCCAACACTTGTCCGGTCTGTCTCGGTTTGCCAGGCGCACTGCCTGTGCTTAACCGCCACGCGCTGGAACTAGCCGCGCGAGCTGCGCTTGCGCTGGGTCTAAAGATCAATAACACGTCAATCTTTGCGCGAAAGAACTACTTTTATCCGGATCTCCCGAAGGGTTATCAAATCTCTCAATATGATCAGCCCTTCTCTGCGGATGGGGAACTGGAATTCATGACAGCCGAACGCGATGACGCGGGTCATCCGACCGAATGGCTTACCAGGAAGATCCGAATCACAAGACTGCATCTTGAAGAAGACGCCGGGAAGAACGTTCATGAAGGATTGCCCAATGTTGATCGCTACTCCTACATCGATCTGAATCGCGCTGGAGTTCCACTTGCTGAGATCGTGACCGAACCCGACTTTCGTTCTTCGTGGGAAGCATATGACTACGTCAACCATGTTCGTCGTTCACTCCAGTGGGTCGGTGCTTCGGAAGCCGATATGGAGAAGGGAAATCTCCGTTGTGAGGCAAACGTTTCTGTTCGTCGTGTTGGTGAGGCGAAGTTTGGAACAAAGGTAGAGTTGAAAAACTTGAACTCAGTTCGGTTCATGCAGCGCGCAATCGAGTTTGAGGTTGCGAGACACATCAGGACGCTCGAAGCCGGTGGAAGTTTGACGCAGGAAACTCGACTTTGGGACGAGAAGGCAATGGAGACCCGTGTAATGCGTTCCAAAGAGGAGGCTCACGACTATCGCTACTTTCCCGAACCCGACTTACCACCCGTGATCGTCTCGAACGATTTTGTGGAGCAAGTCAAACGCGAAATGCCGGAACTGCCCGAAGTACGTCGGAAACGTTTCATGGAGCAATACAATCTGTCGTTCACGGACGCCTCGCAATTGGTTTCGGATCGCGGTTTGTCTGAATATTACGAAGACGCAGCGAGAGCATCAGGAAATCCGCGCGCAACGGCAAACTGGATCCGTTCGGAACTGTTACGCGAGCTCGAGACTGCCGGAGTGTCAGCCGCTGAATCGCCCATTCCGGCAACCGAATTGGCCGCGCTGGTGCGTTCAATTGATGCGGGAACAATAAGCGGGAAGCAAGGCAAAGACGTGCTGGTTGAAATGTTCAAGAGCGGCAAAGCTGCAAAAGCGATCATCGAGGAAAAGGGCCTGGTTCAGCTTAGCGACACCGGGGAGATCGATTCCCTTATCGATAGCGTTATCGAGGCCAATCCCGATCAAGTCGCAAATTATCGAGGCGGCAAGGAAGCTCTGTTTGGCTTTTTTGTTGGCCAGGTGATCAAAGCTTCCAAGGGTAAGGCTAATCCGAAGATCGTTAATGAACGATTGCGGGCAAAACTGCTGGGTTAAGTTGATATGGACCTCAAGGGCAAGACGGCGGTTGTAACCGGAAGTACGAAAGGTATTGGGAAAGCGATAGCCACTACATTGGTACGAGCCGGCGTTAACGTAATTGTGAGTTCGCGGGATTCTAGTGAAGTTGAACTTACGGTGGCCGAGTTAAATGAAATTGGAAATGGAGGAGTTGCCGGCTCGGCTTGTGATGTGCGTGATTACGCGCAAGTCGGCGAGTTATTTGAAACTGCGGTTAACACTTTCGGTGGCGTTGAGATTCTGGTGAACAACGCCGGCATAGGTATCTTTGGCTCTGTTGAGGAGATGGTGCCTGAAGACTTTCGGGCCATTCTTGAAACGAACGTTCTTGGTGTGTATCACTGTTGCCATCGGGCGATCCCGTTGATGAAGCAAGCTGGCGGTGGCTACATCATAAACATTTCGTCGCTGGCAGGCGTGAACGCCCATCCGCGCATGGCAGCTTACAACGCGTCGAAGTTTGGGCTTAATGGATTCACCGAGGCATTAATGCAGGAAGTCAGGCACGACGGAATCAAAGTCAGCTACATCATGCCCGGTTCGGTGAACACGCATTTTGGTGGTGACGAACCTTCCGATGAGCAGAGCTGGCAACTCCAACCTGATGACATTGCGCGCGTCGTGTTGGATCTACTAAACCATCCTGATCGAAGCCTGCCGAGCCGTGTCGAGATTCGACCATCCAAACCACCTAAGAAGTGATTCCTGGTTCGACGAACTTTAGGATTAAGTACGACAGGCTGTTAGCCTGTCGGCGGTTTTAGGCCACGATGTGAAGCAAACCACGACAGGCTAACAGCCGTCGTTCTTGATCGACATTCAGATGCGAGCAGTTGTTCAGCGCGTAACGCGAGCCAGCGTTACGATCGAAGGTCAAACAGTTGGTGAGATAGGCATCGGTCTGGTTGTTCTGCTGGGCATCGCGTCGGACGACACTCATGACGACGCCGATTACCTGGCGTCAAAGATCGTTGCGTTGCGAATCTTTGATGATTTGGCGGGCCGCATGAATGTCTCTTTGAAAGACTCGTTCGGAGGCCTGCTCGTCGTTTCGCAATTCACGTTGTACGGAGATGTACGACGCGGCCTGAGACCTTCGTGGAGCGATGCCGCGCCGCCCGAAGTTGCTGAGCCGCTTTACGAATACTTTGTGCAAAAGTGCAGAGAATTAGTGGAGAGGGTCGAGACGGGAAGCTTCCGTAAGATGATGCATGTCGAACTAGTAAACGATGGTCCTGTTACTCTGATGCTGGATAGTCGTAAGCTGTTTTGACTCAGATCATGTCCTCGGTCGATTTGGAACCCTCTTCGAGTTCAAATCGTTCGCGATCTCGCTTCTCAATCTTGTCGATAAACTCCAATTCCTCGTTATCTTCGTACGATACTCCAAGAGCTCTGGCGTTTTCCTCGACTAATGATTGATCGGGAGTGGGGTTGTCGCCTGCCACGCTCTCGGAGCCGCTGTCGTTCACGTCTTCCCAACTGGCATCCAAATCTCCGCCAGCATCTCGCGGGGAGGCGGAGGTATTGTTGCGCAATCTGTGCGCCAACAGTTCTGGATCCTTTGGCGCCCTTGAGATTTCTTCTTCCATGAGCTCTTCAATCTCAGGGTCCGGAATATAGTTTGGATCGTTTGCTAGGTACTCGAAATCTTCTGCGTGCTTCTTTGGCATTTCGTCACTCCCTGCGAAACCTGGAAAGATCGCTTGATGAGTCGCTTCAAATCACGCAACTCGAACAAAGAGTATCAAAAGGGGGAATCGGTGCTCAGACTATAACAAATGCATTAAAACACGAGCAATTGAGCAAGGAAAGCGCCACCAAAGAAAGTGCAAGTAAGGAAGCGCAGTTTACCCCCGCTGTCTTTCTAAAGTTGTACGTTCGGCGTCAAGCGGGGGTAAACCGCCCTTCCTTACTTGCACTTTATCAACGTTCGCATCTGTGCCACAGAGCCACTTTTCATCGACCGGTTGACGATTAATCATGCCGACTTTACACTTCAATTTGAACCACACAAATTGTCCACACTTCATCTCAGAAGACGAACTCGAATCGTCTAATTTTCAGGAAAGGATTTGAGCAGTCGTATGCCGGATGGTCCGTTCGATTCATTGCAAACGTTTGAGTCAGGTTTTGGTTCTACCTACCGTTTTTATTCACTGCCACAACTCGAAAAGAGTGGTGTCGGCCCGATCTCTCGCTTACCGATCAGTATTCGAATCGTGCTTGAGTCAGTACTTCGCAATTGCGATGGCCGGCGTGTCACAGAATCAAATGTTAAAGAGTTGGCGAACTGGCAACCGACTGGGAAACGGACCGAAGAAATACCTTTTGTGGTTGCTCGCGTTCTTCTGCAGGACTTCACCGGTGTTCCCCTGTTAGTCGATCTGGCAGCCATGCGCTCGGCGGTGGCTCGGCTCAGCAAAAACAGCGGCATCATCGAACCACTCGTTCCTGTTGACCTCGTTATCGACCATTCAATTCAGGTTGATTTTTCCAGTACCAGGGATGCGTTTGAAAAGAACATGCAGATGGAGTTCAAACGCAACCGTTCGCGATATCAGTTTCTAAAGTGGGGCACGCAAGGTTTCGACGGGTTTCGCGTGATACCCCCCGGTATCGGAATTTGCCATCAAGTCAATCTTGAATATCTGGCGAAGAATGTCTGGGAGAAGGGAATTTGTTTTCCTGACACGCTCGTGGGCACCGACTCGCACACGACAATGATTAATGGTTTGGGAATCGTGGGTTGGGGTGTTGGTGGAATCGAAGCCGAGGCAGCGATGTTGGGCCAGCCGGTATATTTCCTGACTCCAGACGTCGTTGGAGTGAATCTGACGGGAACCCTCAGCCAAGGTGTAACGGCAACAGATCTCGTGTTGCGCGTTACTGAGATGATGCGCGCTGCCAAGGTTGTCGGAAAGTTTGTTGAATTTCACGGCGAGGGCGCGGCGCGTTTGTCAGTAACGGATCGCGCGACGATTGCGAACATGGCCCCTGAATATGGCGCCACAATGGGTTTTTTCCCAATCGATGAACAGACGTGTCAGTACCTGCTCGCGACCGGACGCTCAGAAGAACACGTTGAACTCGTGCGACGTTATTACGGCGCACAGGGAATGTTCGGAATTCCGAAGAAGGGCGAATGTGATTACAGCGTTGTTTATGACCTGGACCTCGCCTCGATTCCGCCTAGTGTCGCCGGTCCAAAACGTCCTCAGGATCGAATTGAGCTCACCAGGCTGAAGGAACAGTTCAATCAACTGATGCTGAAACCGGTTAAGGATGGCGGCTACGGCAAAACAGAAAACGAGCTATGGACGCGGTACCACGTGAAGATGGGTGAGGACAAGCAGCTTGTCGTTGCGGGTGGCGGTGAACAAAGAACGGAAACGATTCCCACAACAGTTTCCCTCGACGTGTCCAATAATGCGACGAGCGTGTGGACGGAAACGGAAATGGTCAACAATCGTCCAACCCCGGATATAGTTGCTCAAATTCCTGCAGACGAATTTCCAAGTGGAGATGAACTGATTGGGCACGGAGACGTTCTGATAGCTGCTATTACTTCTTGCACGAACACGTCAAATCCCAGTGTCATGCTGGCCGCTGGCTTGTTAGCGAAGAAGGCGGTTGAACTTGGGCTCACCGTCAATCGAAAAGTTAAGAACTCGTTGGCTCCCGGATCCCGGGTGGTAACCGAATATTTAGAGAAGACCGGTTTGCAACGCTATTTGAACGAGCTTGGTTTCAATTTGGTTGGCTACGGCTGTACTACTTGCATCGGCAATTCAGGGCCTCTCGATCCAGCGATTGAGCAGGTCATAAATGAGCGCGATGTAGTCGCTGCGTCTGTGCTTTCCGGTAATCGAAACTTTGAAGCACGAGTACATCAGAGCATTAAAGCAAACTTCTTAATGAGTCCTCCTCTTGTAGTAGCGTTTGCTCTCGCGGGCCGCATTGATATCGATCTCTCGTCAGAACCGCTCGGCACGAGTCAGGACGGCAGAGAAGTGTACCTCAAAGATATCTGGCCAACACTGGACGAAGTGAACGATTTGATCGGTGCCGCATTTGATCCCAAAACATATCAAGCGCTATACAGCAACTTCGCCGATCAAAATCCATTGTGGAACGAAATTCCAGCCGCTACAGGAAATGTGTACCAGTGGGAGCCTGATTCAACTTACATTCGTGAGCCTCCTTACTTCGAGAGTTTCAAGAGCGGTTTGGAACCGTTGAAAAACATCAAAGGTGCACGGCCGCTCGCAATCTTCGGCGACTCAGTAACGACGGACCATATTAGTCCGGCGGGAGCGATAAAGCCTTCGTCACCCGCTGGTCTTTATCTTCAGCAACGCGGCGTAGACATTCGCGACTTCAATAGTTATGGTGCCAGACGCGGCAACCATGAAGTGATGGTGCGCGGAACGTTCGCAAACGTCAGAATCAAAAACTTGATGGTCCCGGGTGTTGAGGGTGGAGTGACGATTCACCAGCCAGATGGCGAACGAATGAGCATCTATGATGCGGCGATGCGCTATCAGGAGGAGCGGGTACCGTTAGTGATTATCGCGGGGCAGGAGTATGGCACTGGCAGTTCACGAGATTGGGCCGCTAAAGGAACAGGGCTCCTGGGAGTAAAGGCAGTCGTCGCGCAAAGTTTTGAACGTATCCATCGCAGCAATCTGGTTGGGATGGGTGTACTGCCTTGCCAGTTCAAAGACGAGATGAATGCCGCATCACTGCGTTTGGATGGAAGTGAGACATTTGATCTGGTTGGCATAGATGCAGGGATCAGGCCATTACAAGATCTGACCCTTCTGATTCACAGACGCAGCGGTGCCCTGGAGGAGGTGCTTGTGACCTTGCGAATCGATACTCCGATCGAGGTTGACTACTACAAGCACGGTGGGATTCTTCCCTTCGTCTTGCGACAGCTGCTAGCGGGCACAACGGATTTTTGAGTCCAGGGTCAGTAATGAAACAGGACCGATAGGTTCGATAGGACCGACAGGGACTATTTGACCTGTTTTCTATCGCTCGATTGTTCACAAGGAGCTTTATGTCATCTGCACAACCAGCGGAAAACAACACACCACGCAATTACCAACTCTTTATCGACGGCCAGTGGGTCGATGCTGAATCCGGCAAGACCTTTACGACGCCAAATCCTGCAACCGGCGAGACACTTGCTGAAGTGGCCGAGGCAGACGCGGCCGATATCGATAAGGCGGTCGCGGCCGCGCGACGTGCCTATGAAGGAAAGTGGTCGAAACTAAGCGCACGCGATCGTGGCCGGCTGCTCTACAAGCTTTCACAGTTGATAGAACAGAACGCCGGGGAGCTCGCCGGGTTAGAAACTGCGGACAATGGCAAGCCGATTAAGGAATCTCTGTACATTGATTTGCCGCAGGTTGTCGAGAACTTCGAATACTTCGCCGGCTGGGCCACTAAGATCGAGGGCGAAACGATTCCCGTTCCCGGCAAGATGTTTAATTACACTCTGCGGGAACCAATCGGCGTTTGTGGCCAGATCATTCCGTGGAACTTTCCCTTATTAATGGCGGCCTGGAAGCTTGCTCCTGCTCTAGCTGCGGGCAACACAGTTGTTCTTAAGCCGGCAGAGCAAACTCCCGTTGGTGCCATGGAGCTCGCGAAGTTAATTCAAGAGGCGGGCTTTCCTGAAGGCGTAGTAAATATCGTTCCCGGTTATGGTGAAACTGCCGGCGCCGCTCTTGCTGCGCATCCCGGGATCGATAAGGTAGCCTTCACTGGTTCTACCGAGGTTGGCAAATTGATTGCCAAAGCAGCGGCTGAAAACCTAACTAAGGTTTCGTTGGAGCTCGGTGGCAAAGCGCCGAACATAGTCTTCGCCGACTCTAACCTGGACCAGGCCGTCGCGGGGGCCATGATGGGGATCTTTTACAACCAGGGCCAGGTATGTTGTGCAGGATCGCGGTTGTTCGTCGAAGAGGGTGTAAAGGATGAATTCCTTTCGAAGCTAACGGAGAAGGCCGAGCGTATCGCAGTTGGCGATCCGATGGACAAGGCGACGCAGATGGGCCCGCAAGTCTCTGAAGAACAACTGAACCGGATCAAGGGTTACGTTGACATCGCGCGCAATGAAGGCGCTGCAGTTGTTACTGGTGGCGCTTCGCCTCAGCTGGATGGTGAGTTTCAGAAAGGATATTTCTTCCAACCAACCATCTTTGCTGACGTGAATAACAAGATGCGAGTGGCGCAGGAGGAGATATTCGGACCGGTCGTATCCGTGATTAGTTTTAAAGATGAAGACGATCTAATCAAACAGGCGAATGATACGATTTACGGACTTTCAGCCGGCATATGGACCCAGGACATAACACGCGCTCACCGTTTTGCTCGTGAAATCAAGGCCGGGGTTGTTTGGATCAATACCTACAACATGTTCAATGCAGCCTCGCCCTTTGGTGGGTACAAACAATCGGGTTATGGGCGTGAGATGGGCCGGCACGCGCTGGATCTTTACACACAAGTTAAGAGCGTGTGGGTGGACCTGTCCGGAAGACCAATTGGTTGGTTTGGGAAGTAGGTGCTTCGCGACACTAAAAGCCTATTTCTCGTTGGTCATTTTCCATTTCTCATTTTCCATTTTAGAGAGATCCTGTTCGCATTGAAGGCATCCAAAAGAATTCAAATGGAAAATGAATGACAAATGGGCTTTTTCGACATTTACCCCACTATCGCTTTTTGGTAGTGACCTAATTTGAATTTCTTCTCTGCGCAACCTCTGTGTTCTCGGCGTCTCTGTGGTGATTTTAGGGGTGAATTCTTAACCACAGAGACGCAGAGAACACAGAGGTTGCGCAGAGAAAGCCTAAAATAGGGCACCACCCGCTTTTTCACTCCATTCAGGCATCTTATTCCTCCGTGTTATCATCCTTGCTACCTCTCCCGAGATGAATCACACATTAAAGGAGACGCTATGTCGGGTACGAAACGAATCGTTTTGATTGTCGGTGTTCTCTTCGGCACTTTCCTCGTAACTGCCTGTCCAAGTCAGACCAACATCGCAAGAATTAATGCTGACCCCGGCCGCTACAGAGATAAAGAAGTCGCTATCGTAGGCCGAGTCACTGATAGCTATGGAGTTTTGGGACAGGGTGCTTATGAAATAGACGACGGCACCGGAAGGATTTGGGTCGCAACGCGACGAGGAATTCCTTCGCGCGGTTCACACGTCGGAACGAAGGGATACGTCCACAATGGTTTCAGTTTTGGTGGACGAAGTTATGGAACCGTGATTGAGGAGACTGACCGCCGAACCAAAGGCAGGTAGTTTCAACCCTTGGCGACTCTCCCCTTGCTCGAGACTAGCAATCGCATCGTAATCGACCTTCTGGATCAGCAGTTTGATGGCCTGATCGAAAGCCTTCGCGCACTCACCGCGTCAGTGCCTTCAAATCTTCTTTACAAACAAAACGCTGCAACTTCTATCGGCGAGAACATTCTCAAAAGCGCAGGCGTAATAGAACAGACTTTTGGCGGCATTACAGCTAATCTATGGGATGATCCGTTCGAATGGACCTTGCCGGAAACACTTTCAACTGAAGCGCGTGTTTTTGAGTACCTGGCCGAAGTAAAGAGTTTAAAGAATTGCGCCTTCGTGAGTTTTGCTGACGATGCTATGTTGTTGAAGCTGATCTCAATACCGTCAGGTGAACCTTGCCGTTTACTGGAGTTACTTCTGAAAACAATCGTGCGCGCCAGTGATTATCGGGGCCGAGCCGCGGCCATGCTCAAATTGCTTTCCGGTGAAGACGCGACAAGGTTTATTATCTAGCGGTCTTTTAAAAAGCCTTTGGTGAGGACTATCAGAATGTATTGTCCGCATTGCGGCCAACAACAAGCCCCGGGAGCCATCAGGTTTTGTTCGCGTTGTGGTTTCCCGCTCGAAGGCGTATTGCAGTTGCTGAACAACGGCGGCATGTTGCCGGCATATCGCGAGCCGGGAACTGCTACAGAGATGTCGGCCAGAAAAAAAGGGCTGCGACAGGGCGGAATGTTGTTTCTGCTGGGTGCTATCATCGTTCCGATTCTGGGTTTGTTTGCCAGCTATTTCAATTCGCGATTTCCAGAGATCCTGACGGGCCTTGCGGCAATAATCTGCTTCATGGGTGGGCCACTCAGAATGTTGTTCGCGGCAATCTTTGAAGAAGGCGCACCGCGGTCGCTACCTCAAACCGCCGGACCATATGCGTCATCGCCAGTCGCTCCGCGCCAGTTTGGACCCGCGCATAACACTGCTTTACCTCCACCTTCCGTCTCAACTGCTCCGTGGCGCCGGCGTCCAAACACAGCTGAACTGGTTACTCCTCCAAGTGTGACGGAGAACACAACACGTTTGCTGGACAAAGAAGATCACTCAGGTGGGCAGTAAGTCAGAATTGATCGCACGCCCGCAGTCGCAGCTCGCCGAGTTGCTGGCCCAACGCATTCGACAAACCGGAACGATTAGTTTTCATGATTGGATGGCAGAGGCCCTCTATCATCCAGAGTTTGGTTATTACAACCGAGCGGACCTTGTACGTTGGGGACGTCAGGGTGACTATCGCACTAGTCCTGAGCGCACCGAACTCTTTGCAGCTACGTTTGCACGCTACTTTGTTTCGCTCTACGAACAATTAGGTCAACCCGCTGAATTCAATATCGTTGAAATGGGTGCGGGTAACGGTGAATTTGCGGCGGGTGCTTTAGCGAAACTGAAGCAGAGCTCTCCGAACTTATTTAACGCGACGAGATATCTGATTATCGAAAAGAGTCAGGCATCGCGGCAGGTTGCTAAAGAGCAACTATATGAGTTTCACGATCGGGTTAGATTTGCTGAGAATGAGGAACTGGCGCAATTCCAATCAGGAATCCTCTTTACCAACGAATTGCTCGATGCCTTCCCTGTACATCGGCTGACAGTTTGCGCCGGAGAGTTGAAAGAGTTCTTTGTTTCAATCGACGATGAAGGAGAGTTTGTTTGGGTTCTGGATAAGCCATCGTCCGAAGAACTGACCAAGGTTTGTCCTTCTCTGAGGGAGGGCCAGATAGTCGAGCTCAACTTAAGAATCGCCGATTGGTTTAAGAAGGTTGCCGCTTTGTTAGCTACTGGTTACGTTGTCACAGTAGACTACGGCGGCCCGGCATCGGAACTTTATTCGGCAGAGCATCGACCAAACGGAACCATCCGGGCTTTCCGTAGACATGAATTCATTGATGATGTTCTTTCCGATCCCGGTGATTGCGATATCACCTGCAGTGTCAATTGGACTGTTGTCGAATCCGAAGGCAAAAAACACGGCTTCGACGTAACTCAATTCTCGCGACTTGATAAATTCCTGATGGAAGCGGGAATTCTCGAAGAACTCGAGTTTCGTTTGAACCAGGCCGGTTCGGAAGCTGAGAAGTCGGCAGTCACAACATCGGCGAGGGAAATGATTTTGCCTGGTGGAATGGCTTCGAGTTTTCAGGTGCTAGTGCAGAAACGTCAGAACCGGAACGCGGTAGCGTCGGGTTCGCAACCAATCAAAGGTTCTTGAACCTGCAGAACCCGACGCTACCGCGTTCCGGTTCTGACTTCAACCCAATATGATCCAAAATTACGAGTTAATTGATGTGTCTCACACGGTTGAGCACGGAATGATTACCTATAAGGGTCTCCCTTCGCCGGTTATCAGCGATCATCTGTCTCGTGAACAGTCCAGGAACCACTATGAAGCGGGGACAGAGTTTCACATCGGCAAGATTGAGATGGTTGCGAATACCGGCACTTACCTCGACAGTCCATTTCATCGTTATGCGGACGGCGCCGATCTTGCCGGGCTCGATTTATACTCGCTTGCGAATGTTGATGGTATCGTCATCAGGGTCATAGATGAAGGCAGACAGGAAATAGATGAACGCGCAGTCCGAAGTCTCGATGTAAACGGAAAGGCTGTTCTGTTTCAAACCAATTGGGATCTGCACTGGCGCACGGAACAGTATTGGAATGGCAAGCACCCATTTTTGTCTGCTGCAGCCGCACAGTATCTGGCAGAGTCGGGTCCTGCTCTGGTTGGCATCGATTCCTACAACATCGATAACACAGACAGCGGGAGCCGACCTACGCATTCAATTTTACTTCGTCACGGTATTCCGATTGTCGAACACCTTTGTGGGCTGCGTGATCTACCTGACAATGGATTCAAGTTCTTTGCTGTTCCAGTGAAGGTTCGTAACTTTGGGACGTTCCCTGTGCGAGCATTTGCGGTAGTGGCAAAAAAGAATTAAGTCACCCCCTTGAGGCACCCTCTCTGCGCTCCCTCGGCGTTCTCTGCGTCTCTGCGGTCGTTTTTGGGCGCTCAATCTTAAAACCGCAGAGAGGCAGAGAACGCCAAGGAAGCGCAGAGAGAGCCAAATGATAAAGGAGCGAAATGGACTTCAATACTCGACGCGCAGTCGTTGCAATTCTCCTATATGGTTTTCTCCTTTCCTTCAGTGTTGCTGTGGTTGCTCAGCAACAGCGTGTTGAGACTCGAGATTCGTCAGTTACAACTCAACCATATTTCACCGAGCCTGCGCTTTCACCGGATCGAAAGGAGATTGCCTTCGTCTCAGGCGGAGACATCTGGACTGTCCCCGCTACTGGCGGAGTTGCATCGTTGCTGGTCTCGCATCCTGCAAATGAGGCGCGTCCTTTGTACTCGCCTGATGGTAAGCAGTTGGCTTTCATCTCGGCGCGCACCGGGAACGGCGACATCTATCTTTTGACGTTTGCCACTGGCGAACTCAAGCGGCTGACGTTTGATGACGCTCCCGATCAACTCGATGGTTGGTCCAGAGATGGACGCTGGATCTACTTTACGTCCGGCAGTAAGGAAGTTGGCGGGTTGGGCGACATTTTTCGTGTCAGCGTTTCAGCTGGAACACCCATGCAGGTCAGCGCCGACCGCTATACGAACGAATATTTTGCGGCACCATCTCCAGACGGAGATACTTTGGCTTTCACCGCTCGAGGAATCGCCAGCGGCCAATGGTGGCGAAAAGGGCACAGTCACATCGATGAGTCTGAGATCTGGTTATTGCGCTCTTTCGATAGTGCAAATGGCAGTTATGAGCGCGTCACGCCAGCTGGTGGTGCGAAGGAGCTATGGCCCATGTGGAGCGCGGATGGCCAGACTCTGTTCTACGTATCCGATCGCGTCGATGCCGGGAACAAACAAGGTGCGCAAAATGTTTGGTCTACTTCACCGGGACATGGATCTCCAAAACGTCTCTCCAATTTCGCAGACGGTCGCGTTCTCTGGCCGAGTATTTCATATGACGGCCGTGAAATAGTCTTTGAACATAACTTTCGAATTTGGAAACTCGATACACAATCCGGCAAAGCATCAGAGGTCGAGATACAAAGACGAGGAGCTGCCGCGGGATCCGGAGTCGAGCACCTCCGTCTGACTGACCAAATATCTGAACTGGAATTGTCACCGGATGGCAAAAAGGTCGCATTCGTAGTTCGGGGTGAAGTCTTCGCAGCATCGGCAGCTGATGGCGGTGACGCGGCGCGGGTCTCAGTTAGCAGTGCCGATGAATACCAGGTTACCTGGTCACCTGACAGTCGTCGCCTGGTTTATGTTTCTGATCGTGGAGGAACTCCGCATCTTTTCATTTACGATTTCAGTAACAACACTGAATCGCAACTGACTAACGACCCATCTGATGATGCAGCACCCTCATTTTCGCCCGATGGCAAATTGCTCGCATTCTTCCGCGGCGCTAAAGAATTGCGAGTGATAAACCTGGCCGATAAGCATGAGCGTGTGGTTGCAACAGGCGTGTTTGAGCGACCGCCGATCATCCCCGACCGGCCGATCGTTTGGTCGCCTGATAGCAAATGGTTGGCGTATTTACCAGTAGCCGACAATCAGTTTAAGAATGTCAATCTGGTTCAGGTGGAAACTGGAGGCGGCAAACCCGCTAGTTTTCTGGCAAACGTATTTAGCAACACTCTGTCGTGGAGTCCGGATGGTACTTACATTTTGTTTGACACAGGTCAACGGACCGAAAGTTTCCAGCTCGCGCGCATCGATCTGATTCCGCGTACACCAAAGTTCCGTGAAGATCAGTTTCGCGACCTCTTTCGTGAAGAGACACCAAGAAATGTCGCGCCTGGACGTCAACCTGTCGAACCGAGACCATCAGCGACACCCACACCAACACCAGAAGCTTCACCTGTATCGTCACCTTCGCCGCCATCCGCAGAAAGGTCCGCCCCTAAACCAGTACAGGTGGTTTTCGACGGCATTCGTCGTCGCTTGAGTTTGTTACCAGTGGGAGTTGATTTGAACTCTCAAACAATAAGTCCTGATGGTAAGTGGGTGGCGATGGTGGCCACTGCCGCTAACCAGTCAAACATTTATCTGTATTCATTGGACGAACTGTCTCGCGATCCGGCCGTTGCAAAGCAGTTGACTTCAACGCCTGGCTCCAAGTCTGCGATTCAGTTCACTCCGGACAGTAAAGAACTCTATTACCTCGAGAACGGTCGCATTGGCGTTGTCAATCTCGAAGGCCGCACTCGTTCACTTGCAGTGACTGCGGAGATGGATGTTGATTTCTCTCGAGAGAAGATGGAGGTGTTCCGGCAGGCATGGAGCTATCTTCGGGATAACTTTTACGATCCCAATTTTCATGGTGCAAATTGGGATCAAGTTCGAACCGAGTACGAGCCGCTAATTGCCGGCGCACGCACGTCTGATGAGATGAGACGTTTGCTTCAGTTGATGGTTGGTGAACTCAATGCTTCACACCTCGGTGCTGGTGCGCCGCCAAATCCGGGTGCTGCCACGACTGGACGCTTAGGACTTCGATTCGATCGTCGGGAGTTTGAAGCGAACGGTCGATTGAAGATCACGGAAGTGATACCACTGAGCCCTGCAGCATTGCCTGGTAACATCAACGTCGGTGATTACTTGCTATCTGTAGATGGGCAAGTGATCGATCGCACGACGAATCTGGACGAACTGTTGAATTACAAGACGGGCCGCAGATTATTGCTTAGTGTCTCATCATCAGCTGATGGTAGCGGAAAGCGAGAAGTAGCTATTCGACCTGTTAGCGGCGCAACTGAACGAGCGTTGCTTTATCGCAGTTGGGTTGAAAAGAATCGGGAGTATGTATCCAAAGCCAGCAACGGACGGCTTGGGTACGTTCATATGATCGATATGGGTTCCGCCTCGCTGGCCCAGTTGTATATTGACCTTGATGCGGACAACCAGGGACGTGAAGGAGTTGTGATCGACGTCCGTAACAACCAGGGTGGGTTTGTGAATGTTTACGCGATAGATGTTCTTGCTCGACGCGGTTATTTGACTATGACGCTCAGAGGTCAGAACGGTGCTCCTGCTCGAACAGTTCTGGGCCAGAGAGCTCTTGACCGTCCCACAATTCTTGTAACGAACCAGCATTCACTCTCAGACGCCGAAGATTTCACCGAAGGATATCGAGCATTGAAACTCGGCCGGGTGGTGGGCGAACCAACTGCTGGTTGGATCATCTATACCTGGAACCAGTCGCTGATTGATGGCACCGCATTTCGGCTGCCGCGGATGAAGATCACAGCCAACGATGGAACAGATATGGAGAGAAACCCGAGACCTGTTGATGTTGAGGTGACGCGCCCGATTGGCGAGACATATACGGGGAAAGACTCTCAGCTGGATGCGGCGGTTAGAGAGTTGTTGAAGCAATTGGGAACGAATCGCAACACCTCCACACAACGGTAGGGGACACCACCAGGCTTTAGCCGGTGGTACTTCAACTTCACGGCTACACCAGCCTCAACACTTAGTCATGACACCACCGGGCTTTAGCCGGTGGTACTTCAACTTCACGGCCACATCGGCCAGAAACAAGTACCAGAGACACCACCGGTTTCAGCCGGGGGTACTTCAACTTCTTAACTACACAAGAGAGTTACTTGACCTTAGGATGCCCCTGAGGCTTTAACGAACGTCTTCCACAGAGGAGGGCACTGCCGTCTAGCTGTGAAGTTGAAGTACCACCGGCTAAAGCCTGGTGGTGTCCTGAGCAGATTCCATAATCTTGTTTGTAGCTGTGAAGTTGAAGTACCAGCGGCTAAAGCCTGTGGTGTCTCTCCAATCTCGTTGTTGTTCTTTTGTGTTTTCAACGCAAAATCTCTGCAATCGTTTTAGTTCGAAAGCGCTTTATGATTAGCCATAGTCGAACCTGGGAGGGTAAAACATGGAACCAGTCAAGCACCTTAAACCTCCACGCATCCGCCACTATCAGCCAAGACCTCAACCCCATTCTATTTATGACAGTCTTCCAGGAGCGCGAGAGTGCCGGCGCAAATTTCTACGCTTCTTTCCGAAGGGATTTCAAGACAAGACGTACCTCGCGTGGGAAAGAAACTATAAATGGCAGGCTCATGTTGAGTGGCAAAGCCAGCTACACCAGGATGAGTATCGGCGTCTCTTAAGGGCGCGGCGATATACCGAGATCGCAACTCGTGCTGTCAGGATTGAGTCGCGGACGAATCTGCTTTTCTCATTCGAAAAAATGGCATTGCGAGATGCGGTGAGAGAAACCCAGGGCGCTCGACTGTTCGCAATGGAGTTGTATGAGTTCCTCTTTGGACCCGAAGATGACAAGACGAGTTTTGAGCGATGGTGTGAGGCCGTTGGACGATTACCTCGGAAGCAAACGCGAGTCTTGACCTGGCCGGTTGTTACAGTGATGGGCTTTATCGCCCAGCCCGCAAAGCATATCTTTCTGAAACCAACGGTCACTCGAACCGCGGCACGTGAGTATGGGTACGATTTTCAATATCGTTCACGTCCATCGTGGGAGACCTACAAAAGCTTGCTGGATTTTGCCGCAATAGTTCGCCGCGACCTTCGCGATCTCATCCCGCGTGACATGATTGACCTTCAGTCTTATATCTGGGTGCAAGGATCGGACGAATATGAGGAGTGACCGATTCGTACGATAGGCTGTTAGCCTTTCGTGGTTTACCTTCACGATTGTGGTCGAAGATCGCCGACAGGCTAACAGCCTGTCGTACTTATCAGGGCTTCCTAAAGTTCGTCGGACATCTCTAAAACAGTTCGAACTTTATAGTCAGATACTTCTTCGGATTTTGCCGGAAGTCGTAAATCAGTTTTACACCTTCTGACGAAAGTTGATTGACGTTAGTGTAAAGCGTGTCGTCATTCAAGAGCTTGCCGACCGTTCCTTCTCCTCGTTGAGCTGCGGCCACTAGATTGTCGATTCGCTCTGCGGTTGTATTAAACCGGGCAATTGCAGCTCGAGCGTCGTTATAAACCTGTTCGTCCTTGATCAGTTTACCCAACGTTCCATGCCCGGCGTTGATCTCCACAACCATGCTGTTAACTTGATCCACTGCTTTGTCCAGCCGATCAGCCGTACGGTTGATTCTGACGTAGAGTTCGTCGTCAGTTAGTAATCGACCCGCAGTGCCGCGTCCCGCTCGCAAGTCAGTCGCGATCGCCTTCATTTGCAGTGCAATATCGTTCGCATTGTTATATAGCGCAGGATCGTTCATGAATCTGCCTGCAGAACCATTGCCGGAGCGAACCTGCTTCATCACGTCTTCAGTCTCACGAATAGTCGCGTTGAGATTGTTGTAGAGCGCTTCGTCGTTGAAGAGTCTTCCGACTGTTCCTTTTCCATCCTTGACGTCTTTAACGATGCCACTGATTTCATCTGACAGTTTGCTCAATCGCTGGGCCAGATCAGTTCCGGAGGTGGCGAAGTCGTTAACAGTATTCGAGGACGACGAGGGCAGAATTGCGCCTTCTTGAACGGGAGAACCGACAGCCGTACCCGGAGTGATATTGATGAGCATTTCGTTGCCCAACAAGCTCGGCGAACCTTGTTGTGCGGTGGAGTCTGAGCGAATGCGTTGACTTGCAGGCTGACCGTCAATCGTGGAGTCGATAGTCAACAATGCTTCAACCCGAGGTGCATTAGGCACATCAGATGGCGGGAGCAGAGTGATTTTTTCTACCTTACCCACGCGGACGCCGGCGAGTCGAACTTCTGAACCGTCTCTCAAACCGTTCGCATCGACAAAGCGGGATTTGAGGTGCAGTTTTTTGCTGAAGGGATTGATATCGCCAGAAGCGTTGAGCACGAGAAAGATCAGAATGACAATCGTCACGAGAACGAAAATGCCAACTCTTAGCTGCCGGAAGGATACACTCTGTTTTGATGAAGGCATGGTGTTTCGTAAGGTTGCGAGTAACCTTCTTCCTACCTTTCTTAATGTCCCCGGAGAAACTTTTGTATGTACGGATCCTCTGCGCGACGAAGGCTCTCGTCAGTCCCGCTGAATATAACCAGGCCCTCCCGCATCATCATCACTTTACTGTTAATCAGACAGAGTCGCTCACCCTCACGTTCGAAGATTACTTTGCCCTCCTCATCGACCACTGCATACTCGGAGCAGATGTAGTCGAGATTGTTCATTTCGTGGGTGACAAAAATCGACGACACATCTTCCAGGTCTCTAAGCTTCATTGCTAATTCGCATATTGTTCGGGCCGTCGGAGGATCAAGACCCGCAGTCGGTTCATCAAACAGTACGATCTTGGGATCGCCAATCAATGCTCGCGCGATGCCGACGCGTCGTCTCATACCGCCTGACAATTCGATAGGCATCTTGTCTATAGCGTCTTCAAGGTTGACGAACCGTAACATTCGTCTAACTTCAGGTTCGACTTCTTCATCGGGTACCCCTTGTTCGTGGAGTCGATAGGCAACGTTTTCATAGACAGACAGTGAATCGAAGAGGGCACCTTCCTGGAAGACCATGCCAATCTTCTTTCGAATCTTCATCATCTGATCTTCGGTGTAATCGGTGATGTCCTCGCCATCAACCAGAACCTGTCCACTATCGGGTTTTAAGAGCCCCAGAACGAGTTTAATGATTGTCGATTTTCCACCGCCAGATCCGCCAAGGATGATCTTCGTTTCACCCTTCATTACCTTGAAGCTGAGATTGTTAAGTATCACGCGCTCGTCGAACGCAAGAACGACATTGCGAAACTCGATCGCCGGAATCGCCCGCTCGAGATCGTCAACTTCGTGAAATGTTGACTCAGCGGCGTTGCTGCTAACTGAGGATGCAGTTGTATGAATGGAGGTCGAAGACATTAGCGCACCAAGGAATTACGGAGTCCCTAGAATAACCTGAAGAGCCTTTGCTAGGAAGTAGTCGGCGATAATTACGATTATTGAAGCCGTCACAACTGCTCGCGTAGTTGAACGACCTACGCCGACCGTTCCTCCCTCAGTGCCCAGACCCTGTCGGCAAGCAATAGCGCCGATGATCAGGGAGAAGACAAGTGGCTTCACAATTCCACCTATCAGGTCATCAGTAGTTATTCCGTCTCTTACCGCTGAAATGAAGACACTGCTTGATACGTTGTAGAGGAGGATTGCGGTAACCCAGCCTCCAACTATTCCCAACACATCGGCCAGAACCGTTAACAGCGGTAAGCTAATGAGTAAAGCAAACATCCGAGGCGCCACGAGCTTGCGGATCGGATCAGTGCCGAGTGCCCGCATTGCGTCGATCTGCTGCGAAACAACCATCGAGCCGAGTTCTGCGGAAATTGCTGAGCCAACGCGTCCCGTGACCATCAGTGCACACAGGACCGGCCCAAGCTCTCTGACGAGAGAAACCGCGACCAGGTATCCAGTTTGCGATTGAGCGCCGTAGCTTTTCAGGGTTGGAAAGGTTTGAACAGTTAATACGCCGCCAGTAAAGAATCCCGTCAGAATAATGATTGTCAGGGAGCCGACGCCGATAGCGTCCATTTGGGAAATTGTTTCGGGGATGTAATGAGGTCGCTTGAAGACGCCGCGCACGGCCCGCGTGGCCATCAGGGTTGTCTCTTGCAGTTCCAGAAGAGCCCGCGTAGCGAAGTTCATGTGGTGCGTGATGAAAGCTAGTTTAAGATTGCGGCAGAGCTTTTAGTGGATTTTAACGGAGGCGACAAGAAAACAACACGGAACATTCTTGTTCCCCGTTTAGGGCCTCCGCGAGAGCGATTTCCATCGGTCCATTACTCAGAAAAGAGCGGCCTATGATGCGCAGAATGTCTGCGAGGCGTCAAGCTTGAACTGCTTTTAACTCGTTTAATGAGTTGGTTTGAGCAGTCGAATCAAGACGGCGAGCGCAGCGGCCGATTTACTTTAACTATCAGGTGATGTTTACGGATGGAGGAAAATCAGTCACTTCGAGCGCCTGTTCTAGGTCTGCACGCCGCTTAAGGATAAACGAAAACGCCGATTAGCTAGTGATGGCAAGTCGGCGTTTTCGGGCGCGCCCACGCGATTAGGGGCGAGGATTTCGTAATGGATCATTGCGGCGGGGGAGCACTCCGTTGCCATTGGGCCGCAATCCGTTAGCGTCAGGACGCAATACCCGACGTTCCTGTTGAGCTCGAATCAGATCCCCCGCTCTTACGCGGATGTCCTTCAACATCGCCCGTTGTTCCGGATTCAGAATGCGACGAATTCTAAGCTCTGTCTGAATTCGCAACCGCAACTGGGCATTCTGAGCGGCATTGACCTCCTGCATCCGTTGATCAATCACCGACTCGTCTACGTTTTCGGTATCGAGACTCTCTTCAAGGGCGCGATTGGCTTCGCGTAACCGCTGTCCAATGGCAGCACGTTCATCCTTTGTATCTCGTTGGATCAATCGAATTCGTTGAATCTGATCAGGAGACAATCGAAGTCTACCCAGCAGGTCTGGCGCATCCTGAGGAGGGATTGAATTTGACTGCGGATCTTGAGCGAATGAGATCGAGTATGCACTCAGGATTAGAACTATCAGGGGGAGTGTCAGTCTGACAAATGATTTCATCGTAACCTCTAGAATTCCTGGTTTATGCGATCGCCAATCAGATTGAGAGTGTCTTCTTCGCGCGGCGAAAGTAAACGAAGGTCAGATGCGAGTTGTTGCCGCTCAGCTCTGGATAAAGGCTTATGGGCTGCCCATTGCCCAGCGCTGTTGGCAGGAACAACTTGCCGGTTCTTTACCGGCGGTGCTTCGGGCTTAACTTCTTGCCGATTATTAGCCGCAATGGTAGCAGCGAACTTCTGTGCTTGATCGTCCAACGCCTTTGTAACGGCTGCCCGCATTTCTTGTTCGGTGTACTTAACATCATTCGCACTCGAAATCGGTGGTGCAGCTGGACTCGTTCTGTTCAAGAGCAGAATCGCCATCACACAAAACACCACAGCAGCAAAGCTGACCGCGCCCTTCAGCCACAATGGTGATAAAGCGAAGAATTCTCGCAAGGCAGCAACTGCTGAATGTCTTCGAACTGAAACTGGCTTCATTGCCAGGCCCGAGGCAGACAGTGCTTCCGTTTTCCAGAGCGCGATCGATTCACGAACCCCGCCAAGCGACTCAAATTCATTCTGACAACTCACGCATATCTGCAGATGTTGTTTGAAGTCGTTTGCGTTCGATTCTCCGTAGAGAAACGAAATCAAGTCGTCAGTTCGGTCACAAGTTGAATTGTTAAGACTATCGTTCATCTTTCTTACCTGTTTTCAAATGGCCCCACCGCCAAAACGTTGAAGCTTCATCTGTAGTTGCTTGAGTGCGGTGTAGAGCCTGCTTTTGACCGTACTCAACGGCACGTCCAGTATGTCCGAGATTTCCTTAAACGTGAGTTCTTCAAACTCTTTCATCACCACAATCTGTCTCAGCTCCAGCGGCAGACTGTTAACGGCGCGACGCACGGCGTCCGTGATTTGTGTGCTTTCGGTGATACGGACTGGTGATAAGCGAAGAGGGGCAGCAAAACTGCCCGCATTCTTTTCCTCTTCATCTTCCAATGCTGATTCACTTCGAACCTTCGCGCGACGCTGCCGGGTGATGCACTGGTTTACGGCAATTCGATGAAGCCACGACGAAACCCTGGCTTCACCTCGGAACCCTCGAAGGTTTCTGAACGCTGCCAGAAACGTCTCCTGGGTTGCATCACGAGCGTCTTCCTCTCGACCGAGCATGCCGTACGCAAGCGCAAAGATACGACGCTCCCAGCGACGCACGATCTCGCCGAAAGCTTCCGCATCCCCACTGAGAGCTCGCTCTACAATTATCTCGTCGGTGGTAACGGTATCCATGCGTTGGTCAATGGGGCTAGTCAGCTCATTCGACCTTCACGGCTCCTTTGGAGCCTTGGCGCTCAAGGATTTAGACGCTGGTTGGTCCTCAGAAGTTGATCAAAAGACACAACTGAGAGGGCTTCAAAGGCGAGCTGCGTTAAAACTCGTTGACACTTGGCTGAACCGTCGTGAATAATGTGGTTTGGTCGCTGGCCAATGATGGTCGAGTGCCTGCATACGTAAGACCCACCGCGATTGTACCTGCCCGAACTTTAGAATGCTCGAAAATCTCGGCCGAATTCGCCTCCTATACATCGTTCTGGGAGTTCTTCTCCTGGTTGGCCTCTTGCCCCTGGCCTTTGCCGGCTTCCTGCTCTCAGGACGCAGCGCCGCCGAACTGCGCTCTATCGAGGGCCGCTATCAGGCTCAGTTAGTACAAGACAAGGCTCGTCAGATTGAGCTTTATGGCCAGCGGTATCGCGACGTCGTTACAGGGCTAGCTCGAGCATTCGAGATTGCGGG
>Ga0207707_10000079_pt1 | contig 98440 bp, 95 predicted proteins | sample KBSC83BmetaG_FD_184336 | JGI IMG/M metagenome (GOLD analysis project Ga0207707, IMG submission 184336) | Corn rhizosphere microbial communities from Kellogg Biological Station, Michigan, USA - KBS C8-3B metaG (SPAdes) (version 2) | ecosystem: Host-associated > Plants > Roots > Rhizosphere ... | reverse complement strand
TGTTCTCGCCGCCGGACACGATCATGTCCTTCACGCGGTCGTGAATATAAAGGTAGCCGTCGGCGTCGAAGAATCCGGCATCGCCGGTGGAGAACCAGCGCTCGGAGCAGACTGCCTTCTGCGTCGCATCCGGCTTGTTCCAGTAGCCTTTCATCACGTTGTTGGAGCGGATCTGGATTTCGCCGACTTGGCCATGCGGCAGCGCATTGTTGTCGCCATCGGCAATGCGGATTTCGTGACCCGGCGCGGGCTTGCCGCAGGAGCGCAGCTTGCCCCGCGCGGGATCGTGATCTTCCGGCAGAAGGAACGTGCCGCCGCCGGTGGTTTCGGTGAGGCCATACACCTGCAGGAATTCGCAGCCGAACATCTGCTTGGCGCGCAGCAGCACGTCGTCGGAGATCGGCGAGGCGCCATAAGAGATGTTCTTGAGGCAGGAGAAGTCGGTGGTCTTCGCATTCGGATGCTGCATCACGAACAGGATCAGCGCGGGGACGAGAAACGCGTAGGTGATCTTCTTGGTCGCGATCAGCCGCAGGATTTCGCCAGGATCGGTTTCGCCAAGCACGACCGCGCGCGCGCCTTGCGCCAGCGCGAGCAATCCGATGTTCACGCCGGCGACATGGAAGATCGGCATCGCGACCAGCACGACGTCGTCCGGCTCGTATTGCCCCAGCGGTGCGGAGCCGAGGCAGTCGAAGATCGAGAGATAATTCGCGTTGGTGATCTGCACGCCCTTGGGATGTCCGGTCGTGCCCGAGGTGTAGAGCTGGATCACGTCGTCTTCGGGCGCGACCGGAAGCATCGGATCGGTCGCGGATTGCGCATCGCGCCAGGATTCATAAGCCGGCCAGTTCGCGTGACCGCCATCGACCGCGATCACGGTCTTGAGTTTTGGACAATCGGGCAAAATCTTTTCGATGATCTCAAGATAGTCACGCCCTGCGAAGATCACTTCGCATCCGGCATCGTTCAGCACATAGGCGATCTCCGGCGGCGCGAGGCGCCAGTTGACGCCGACGATCACCGACCGCGCCTTGAATGCGCCGAGCAGAACTTCGAAATAGAGATCGGAGTTCTTGCCGATATAGCCGACCCGCGCGCCGGGCTTCTGGCCGAGCGCGATCAACCCCTGCGCCACCTGGCTCGCGCGGTCGTCGAGCTGGCGATAGGTCGTCGTGCGGTCGCGGAAATCGAGCGCCACGGCATCCGGCCGCTCCTTCGCGTGGACCCGGCTGATATCCGCAATGGATTTCAGCTTCGAGAAATCGAACATGGACGCACTCCCCGGAATATTTTCGGGCAGGTTAGGGGCTTGCCGGACAGTTGACGAGAGCCATGCAGATTAATAAACTAGTTTGTCAACTAGTTGGTTCGATCATGGACAAGACCGTCGGCGCTTTCGAAGCGAAAACTCATTTCTCCGCTCTGCTCGAACGCGCGGAAAAGGGCGAGGAAATCACGATCACTCGTCGCGGCAAGGCCGTGGCGCGGATTGTTCCGCTCAAAAAGCACCATGACTCTGCGGAGGTACGCAAGGTGCTGGCGCGCATGCGCAAACGCGCGAAAACGACCGGGATCAAACGGTTCGATTGGGCCGAGTGGAAATCCTACGTCGAGGAAGGCCGCAAGTAGCCCCGCATGCCGTTTGTAATCGATGCCTCGATTGTTCTCGCATACATGCTGCCGGACGAGAACGATCCGGTTGCAGCGTCCGCGATGAGCGCAATAGCGAAAAAGAAGCCTCTCGCACCTTTGCATTGGCCGATCGAAATCGCCAACGGATTGCTGATGGCGCAGCGCCGACGGCGCATAACGCCGGCGATCCGCTCCAATGCGCTTGCCGACGTCGCATTGCTGCCGGTCGAGTTGGACGATCTGACTATCGAAATGGTTTGGAGCAGAACTTCCGATATTGCACTGAGATGCAATCTTTCCATCTACGACGCCGCATATCTCGAACTCGCCATCCGCAAACGATTGCCGCTCGCAACACTGGACGACAATCTCGCGAAGGCGGCGCGTGCCGAGGGTGTCGCCGTCTTCGCGGATTGATTTCGCTCCGATAGTCGATCCTTACTGTCGGCTCAGATGCCAAAACCGCCAGCACATCGTAGCTGCCGCCACGAGCAGCGCGAAGGCAAGGCCGATCCAGATGCCGAAGCCGCCCATGCCAAGCCCGAAGCCGAGCCACACGCACATCGGGAAGCCCGCAATCCAGTAGGAGCCGCCGGCGATCCACATCGGTGCGCTGGCGTCCTTCAGCCCGCGCAGCGACAAAGCCGCGACGACCTGCAACCCGTCGAAGATCTGGAACGCCGCGGCGACACGCAGGAACGTGACCGCGAGCGCCACGGCTTCCGCGTTCTGGACCGTGTCGGCGGAGAAGTAGAGCCGCGCGATCTCATAAGGAAACAGAGCGATGACGATGCTGGTGATCGTCATGAACGCCGCCCCGATCATCAGCGCGGTGTAGCCCGCGCGCCGCACGGCTTCCTTGTCGCCGGCCCCTGCCGCAAGACCCACACGGATGGTCGCGGCCATGCCGATGCCGAGCGGCACCATGAAGGTGTTCGACGGCACGTTCATGGAGATCTGATGCGCGGCGACGGTCGCGGCGCCGAACGTGCCCATCATCAGCGTCGCCGAGTTGAACAGCATCGCTTCGAACATCATGGTGAAGCCGATCGGCATGCCGAGCCGGAACACTTCCTCCAGCTTCTCCCAGTCCGGCAGGAAGAAATCGCGGAAGATGTGGAACGGCCTGAGCTTCGGCGTCAGGAACACCACCGCGAGCAACGCGAAGAACTGGAACGCGTATGATGACGCACTCGCGATCGCGGAGCCCACAAGCCCAAGCCTCGGCAATCCGAAATGGCCGAAGATCAGCGCGTAATCGCCCAGAAAGTTGAAGGCGACGCCAAGCACCATCACGTAGAGCGCAGCGCGCGGCCTCTCGAGCGCTGTCGCGAAATTTCGCAGCACCTGGAAGAACAACGAGAAGGGCAGGCCGATGGCGAGCGCTGCCGTGAACTGCCCCGCGCCCGCGGCCAGCAATGGCTTCTGGCCGAACAGCAGCAGGATGGGCTTGGTGAAGAACAACAACCCCATCAGCGGCAGCGATACGATCACCACCGACCACAGCCCCATGCGCACGACAGCGCGCACATTGATGCGGTCGCCCGGATGCGCGCCGATAATATGCGCGATCATGGGCGCCACCGCCGAGACCGGGCCGGCTCCGACCAGCCAGCAGAAGAAGAACGCGGTGATACCGAGCGCCGAGGACGCAAGCGCGGTCTGGCCGACGCGGCCCAGCATGATCACGTCGGTGGTCATGATCGCCATCTGGGCGACCTGCGTGAAGATCAGCGGACCTGCGAGCTTCAACGTTTCGCGGGCTTCTGCGAACCAGGCATCGAGGCCGTGACCGGTTACCCGGCGGCCTGCATGGGAAAGGTCGATATCGGCGGTATGTGTCATGACACGGGCTTCTTTTTATCAGGCCCGAGCCCGAGATCTGGCGGGATGTTCCAGATACAAAAATCCCTCCAGAGCCGGGCTCGGAGGGGTGAAACAATGCGATTTAGAACGATCTAAAGCGCGGTCTCCTCGCGAACCGATGCGGCATCCACGCCGCCCGAACGGGCGGACGGGTTGTCCGGCATGAATGTGCAAAGATTGCTGTTCATCGGTCACTTGGAACTTGCGCCGCCCGGCCCCATGCCAAACGGTCGCAGCGTGGGTACCCCCGCGAATTGGCGAAGTCAACACAGGCCAACAAAAATCGCATCAATGTCCCATCCCGTGACATTTGGGCAATGGCAAATTTTTGCGGATGCGGTAATTCTAGTCCGTTGAAATGCACGCGCATTTTGCGTGTAGGGGCGGTCATGAAAGCGAAATTTGCGGCGCTGTCTTTGGCGCTCGCTGTTGTCATCGATGCGCGTGCGCAGGTGTGGGCGGCGTATGAGCCGATGCCGGTTTCGGCGACTCATGCGTGGGCCGCCGCTGTGCCGCAATCCAATCCCGACTTCGGCGGTCCGACCGTGACGGTCAGGCCGGTGACGGGCATGACGGTGCAGCTCCCGAAAGGCTGGGCCGCTTGCGACGATGCGAACAACGCGCTGCTCGGCAGGGCTGCGGACAAGCTGTCGCTGACGGCAAAGGTTTGCGCGGGTCCGAAGTCCGGCGGCCCGCTCACATTCGGCGCGTTCGATCCAAGGCCGTTTCATACGGTTTCGATCTACGCCGGCAGAGAACCGGAACAGCTGATCACCGAAGCGCAGATCGCGCATTTGTCGGCAGTGCAACTCAAGGCAATCGCGACCGAACGCTGTCCGCTGATCGCGAAGCCCATCATCGACTCCGGCGCGGCGATCGACAGCTGCACGCTGAAGCGGGAGATGCTCGGCGGCCATATCGCGCTGGTCAGCCGCGTCGTCTACACGCCGCAGATGGGCGCTATCGCGCAAGGCGAAGCGGAAGGCTGGGTCGTCGCGACAGACGAAGGCGTATTCGATTTCGACCTGACCTGGCCGGTCGTCGTCCAGGGTACGGTCAAGCCGGTGCTCGACGCGATCCGCGCGTCGCTTGAAGTAAAGTAACGGAATGGGTGAGGGAGCTTCATGAAACGTGCCGCATCTTTGGCGATCACGCTGCTTTTAACCGCGGGCGCGCGCGCCGACGACAAACCCGCAGAGATGTTGCACCTTTCCCCCGTGCCGGGCGTATCGTTCGATCTGCCGAAAAGCTGGATCGCCTGCGACGACGCAACGAACAAGCTTCTCGGGCAACACGCCGATCCGCGCGATCTGAAGTCGAAAGTCTGCATTGTCGTTCCGGGCGTGCCCTATAAATTCCGGAGCTTCGATCCTGTCCTGTTCAAAACCATGTCGATGCTGATGGACCAGCCAGCACGAACAGCAGGACATCACAGCGGATGAATTGGCGGCGATCACGCCGGAGATCGCAAAGGCGATCAGCCCGCAGACCTGCGATGCCATCGTCAAGCCGATGACGACCGACGGCACGACGATCGAAAGCTGCAACGTGACGGTCGGGACATTCGCCGGTCTTCCGGCCCTGCATTCCATTGTGGTCGCCATGCCGCCGGGCAACAATTCGATCGCCAAATATCAGATCGATATTTTCGAGCTGCCCTATTCCAAGGGCTATTTCCAGGTCCAGTTCAACAGCCCGGTTGCCTTCAAATCGGTGACCGGCCCCGAGATGGACGCGATTATCGCGTCGTTCAAGATCGAATAGCAGTCGCCTGCGGGTCTTGCGCTTTCCGCAGGAGCAGGGATTAGACTTCCTCCATTGCTATTGGAGGAAATCATGGACTTCTCGATACCCAAGGACATCACCGATCTGCTCGCGCGCATCGATGCGTTCATCGAGGCGGAGATCGTGCCGCTGCAGAAGCAGGACGACAACGACCGCTTCTTCGATCATCGCCGCGAATGGGCGCGTACCGATTTCGAGGGTGGCGGGTTGCCGCGCAAGGATTGGGAAGCGCTGCTGCGCGAGATGCGCATCCGCGCCGACAAGGCGGGTTTCCTGCGCCTCGCGCTGCCGGAGGAATATGGCGGCAAGAACATCGGCAATCTCGCAATGGCGATCATCCGCGAGCATCTGGCAGCGAAAGGGCTCGGACTGCACAACGATCTGCAGAACGAAACCTCCGTCGTCGGCAATTTCCCGCAGGTGCTGATGATGCGCGATTTCGGCACCGAGGAGCAGAAGAAGACGGTGCTCCCTGGCATGCTGAACGGCACCGTGCGTCTCGCGTTCGGCCTGACCGAACCAAAGCACGGCTCCGACGCGACGTGGATGGAGACGCGCGCGGTGAGGGACGGCAATGGCTGGCGCATCAACGGCGAGAAGATGTGGAACACGGGCGTGCATGTCGCTTCGCACGACATGGTGTTCTGCCGCACGTCGGGCAATGACGGCGATGCGCGCGGCCTCTCCTGCATCATCGTGCCGATGGATGCCGAGGGCGTGAAGATCGAAGAGTATATGTGGACCTTCAACATGCCGACCGACCACGCGCGTGTGTCGTTCACGAATGTGTGGGTGCCGGACAGCGCGCTGTTCGGGCCGGTCGACAACGGCCTCGTGCTCGCGCGCCATTTCGTGCACGAGAACCGCATCCGTCAGGCGGCAAGCGGCGTCGGCGCGGCGCAATACTGCATCAATGAGAGCATCGACTACGCCAACACACGCAAACCCTTCGGCAAGCCGCTATCACGCAACCAGGCGATCCAGTGGCCGCTGGTCGAGCTGCAGACGGAAGCGGAGATGCTGCGCTGGCTGATCTATCGCACAGCATGGGAGATGGACCGCATGACCGGGCCGGAGATTCAGCTGTATCTCTCCGACAAGGTCTCGATGTGCAATTACCGCGGCAACAATCTCGTCTGCAACGCGGCCGACTGGGCGATGCAGGTGCATGGCGGCTGGGGCTATTCGCGCCACAAGCAGTTCGAGCACATCTATCGCCATCACCGCCGCTATCGCATCACCGAAGGCAGCGATCAGATTCAGATCCGCAACGTCGCCGGCCACATGTTCGGCTTCATCGGCAAGAACCGTCCGCGGGAAGCATGACGGTGCTCATCCTTCGACAAGCTCGGGATGAGGACTTAAGTTGTTCCTCATGGTGAGCTTGTCGAACCATGAGGCCGTGATATGACGTGGAACATCGCCCACCGCGGTGGCGCGGGATTGATGCCGGAGAATACGCTGGCGGCGTTTCGCGATGCGGTTGTGCGCGGCTGCGATGGTGCGGAGCTGGATGTGCAGCTTTCCAGCGATGGCGAGGTGATCGTCTTTCACGATTATCGCCTGAAGTCCGAAATCACGCGTGGCACCGATGGGCGGTTTCTCGATCGCCCGACCCCGCGGGTCAAGGACCTGTCGCTCGCCGGTCTGAAAAAATGCGATGTCGGCCGTGCCGATCCGCTGAGCGACTATGCGAGGCTGCATCCCGAGACGCGGGCGATCGACGGCGAGCGAATCCCGACGCTTGCGGAAGTCGTCGAGGTCGCGAAGATGTCATCGAGACCGTTTTTTCTGTTCGTCGAGCTGAAAACGTCCTTCGCCGACCGCGATATCTCCGCCGATCCGGTGGCGCTGACCGAGGCCGCTGTCGGCGTGCTGAGAGCCGCGGATTATCTCGACCGCACGATTTTCGTCGGATTCGACTGGCCCGCGCTGCTGCATGCCAGAAAGATCGCGCCGCAAACGCCATGCTGGTTCACGACGCTGGCGCAAAGCTGGTTCCGGCCAGGCACGCCGCCGCCGGAAGACGATCCGCCGTCCGAGCCCGCGCTGCAGATGCTGCGCTATTGGGCCGCGAGCGGGACATCGCCCTGGGCGGGCGGCTACGATGCGGTGAACTATGGCGGGTCGATCCTGCGCGCGATCAAGGCGGCCGGCGGCGATGGCTGGTTTCCGACCTATACCGACATCAATCCGCAATCGGTCGCCGAGGCGCGCGCGCTGGGATTGAAGGTCGGTGCGTGGACGGTGGACGCGTCCGCCGACATGCGGCGTATGATCGATCTGGGTCTCGACGCGATCTGTACCGACCGGCCCGATATTCTGGAAACGGTTACAAATTCGACTTCTACATAAGGTTGAATCAGCGTAGACTCTCTCACAGATCGCCATCGCCATCGGGGCGCATGACGACGGGAGGGCATCTCATGCGCAATCGAACAGCACTGGGCGTCGTGGCAATCGCCTCGCTGACCTGTCTGGCAATTGTTTCGCCGGCTACGGCCAAACCCACAGCGAAATCGACGGCCAAGTCCACAGCCAAGGTCACGGTCGGACGGCTGTGCACCGGCATTTTCAGCAATGGCGTGAAGATCAATGTTGGCGCAGCGGTCTATATGCCGGACGTCGGCTATATCGACAAGACGACGCCGGCGATCACGGCCGCGAACCAGACGGTGTGCGATGTGCACACCTTCGCCTGGAACCAGTTTCTCTATCTGACGCAGAACGATTCCTCGGGTGCGCCGCGCTTCATGTCGATGGCGCCCTGGTACAACACGCTGACCACCGGCGCGAAGCCCGGCGCCTATCCCGGCGGCCCGACGGATCTGCGCACTGCGTTCCTGGATCAGGGGCAGGCCGGCACCGACGGACATCTGCTCGACGTCGCGGGCAATACGGTGCGCTACGACATCCGGTTCGACTCGATCATGTATTCGTCGATCGTCGACCAGAACTACTACACCGCGCCGCTGTTCAACACGGCCTGCAATCCCGATCCGGCCAACAGCGGCAACTGCAAGAACAACGACAAGATCTGGATGATCCCGTCGGGTGCGAATGAGCATCCTGAACCCGGCGCGATCGAGGTCAAGACCGCGTGGCGCGATTTCGGCACGCCCGCTGCCTGTCCCGCGTCGCAGTTCTATTGTCAGGGTCGCTTCGGTCTTGTCGGCTTCCACTATGTGAACAAGACCTTCAGCCACGGCGAGTGGATCTGGGCCTCGTTCGAGCACGTCGCCAACGATCCCGATTGCGCTGTGGGCGGCGACACGCCGATCGCGCAGAACTCGCCGATCAACTCGTCCTGGTCGTTCTTCAATCCGGCGACGGCGGGGCAGGGCGTGATGAGCAGCAAGACGTGCAGCATCACGAGCGGCTCGCCGCAATGTAACACCAACCCGAATCCGAACGGCGACGGCAAGACCTGGGTCGCGGTCAATGTCTGCCGCGCGGATTCGATTCCTGCCGGCGGCGCGAGCCCGGGCAATTGCCTTGTCGGCAACCAGATCAACGCGACCAACGTCGCCTGCCTCAACGCCGTGATCATGCCGCAGCGGAGCGGCGTGTGGAAAAACTACAAGATGGTCGGGTCGGTGTGGACCGCGGGCGGCATGGGCCCGAACCAGGATTTCCGCATCCAGATCTTCCAGACGCAGGTTCAGGGATTGCCGTTCGTCGCGCCGTCGGGCTTCACCCATCTCGCGGATACGACGATGGAGACCTGGCTGCAGAACGGCTCGACCGGCTACGACCCGTTCGGCACCAACGCCACGCAGGCGGGATGCTTCCTCTGCCACAACGAGCCGTCCGGCTTCGGTCCCGGCAACCGGCAGGCGGATATGAGTCACTTCCCCGGCAAGCTTCCGCTGCTGAAACTTCAGGCACTGCAGAAGTCGCTGCTGCGTGCGGACTCGACGGAGCCCGCGCCGAAATAAAGACGCACCTCCCTCTCCCCACTGACAGGGCCGGAGCGATCCGGCCCTCTTTTTTTGTGCAGAGAAAGCCGGGTAAGAGTCTCCATCGCCATTCGGAGAACCTCATGCCCACCTTGTTCGACAAGTTCGCGCTCAAATCCGTCACGATGAAGAACCGCATCGCCGTCTCGCCGATGTGCCAGTACTCGGCGGACGAGGGCGTCATAAACGACTGGCATCTGATCCATCTGGGCTCGCATGCCATCGGCGGCGCGGGGCTCATCGTCGCGGAAGCGACGGCGGTCGCGCCGGAAGGCCGCATCACGCCGGGCTGCTCCGGCATCTGGAACGATGCGCAAGCGGAGAAGTGGCCGCGCGTCATCGCATTCCTGAAACAGCATGGCGCCGTTCCCGGCATGCAGATCGCGCATGCGGGCCGCAAGGCAGCCGCCAACCGTCCATGGGAAGGCGACGACCACATGAAGCCGGACGACCCACGCGCATGGCAGCCGATCGGTCCGAGCGCGAACGCCTTCGGTGCCAATCTTCCGCGCGTGCCCACGGCGATGACCAAGTCCGACATCCAGCGCGTGCAGGGCGATTTTGTCTCTGCCGCAAAACGCGCACTAGCTGCGGGCTTCGAACTGCTCGAACTGCATTTCGCGCATGGCTATCTGGCGCAGAGTTTCTTCTCACCTATCGCCAACAAACGTAGCGACGAATACGGTGGCAGCTTCGAGAACCGCATCCGTTTTCTCACCGAGACGCTGGCCGCAGTGCGCACGGTATGGCCGGAGCATCTGCCGCTGACCGCGCGTCTCGGCATCTCCGATTTCACCGGCGACAGCCAGACGGTCGAGGAGAGCATCGAGCTGATCAAGCGCTTCAGGCAGGGCGGCCTCGACATGATCGACGTCAGCGTCGGCTTCAACACACCGGACATCTCGAAGATTCCATGGGGGCCGGCGTTCATGGCGCCGTTCTGCGAACGCATCCGCCGCGAGGCGGATATCCCGACCGCCTGCGGCTGGTTCATCACCGAGCCCGCGCAGGCGGACGCGATCCTCCAGAAAGGGCAGGCCGATCTCATCATGCTCGCGCACGCGATGCTCGACGACCCCAACTGGCCCTATCACGCGGCGCGCGCGCTGGCCGTGCCGAACTTCAAATGGACGCTGCCGGCGCAATACGCGCACTGGATTCGCGCCTAACCTCGCGGCACGCCGGGGATGCCGGAGATGTCGTGCGCCCAGGACAGGGCGGAGTCCATCCAGATCTGCCGCTTCGGCGGCAGATCAGCCGCCTGCTTCAGCGCGCCGAGGCGGAGATTGAAGATCGTCTGGTTCTCAGCGCCGGTCGCGTAGATCGCGGAGCCGCAATCGCCGCAAAATGCCTGCAGTCGTTTCGCGCCGCTATCAGCGGTCTTCACATAAGTCTTGAGCGCGCCACGCAACAGGCGGAAATCCTCGACTTTCGCCGGAACGCTCGCGCGCCATGGCGAGCCGGAGAATTTCTGACAATCGGTGCAGTTGCAGATTGCGCTCTTCGCCGGATCGACCTCGGCTTCATAGGCGATGCGTCCGCACTGGCATTCTCCATCGACGTGCATGATGTATCCCGCTGAAGCTGCGCGATTATCCGCGAAGGGCATGGGTGCGGTCAATTCCGCATCTGGTCACGGTCTCCGCAGAGCGGCATTGTGCCATGTGGAGAGCAGGACAGGAGGGATCGATGCAGACACGCGACATCGCCTACAAATCCGGCGACAAAACTTTGACCGGCTATCTCGCGGCGCCGGATGGCGCAGGCAAGCGCACCGGCGTTCTCGTCTGCCATCAGGGCATGGGCATTACCGAACACACGCGCGAGCGTGCGCGCATGATCGCGGATGAGGGCCATATTGCCTTCGCGCTCGATATGTATGGCGAAACCGCGACCACGCGCGAACGAGCGATGGAGCTTCTGCAAAGCATGACCGGCAATCCGGACGAACTGCGCAGACGTGCGCTCGCCGGCCTTGCCGTCCTGAAAGAACAGGCCAATGTCGACACGTCGCGTCTCGCCGCCATCGGCTATTGCTTCGGCGGCGCGGTGGTTCTCGAACTCGCACGCGCGGCGCCGGAGCTCAAATGCGTGGTCGCGTTCCATCCCGGCATGTCGGGGCCGGTTGCGTTGCCGGACAAGGATGATCGCAAGATCCCGAACTGCAGGGTGATGGTCTGCGCCGGCGCGGACGACCCGCTGGTCCCAGACTCTGCCAAGGTCAAGTTCGCCGAGCTGATGAACGCGGCCGGTGCCGACTGGCAGCTCTTCGTCTATGGCGGCGCGGCCCACTGTTTCACCGACAGATCGGTCGATCCGATGAACATGCCGGGATTCAAATACGACGCACGCACAGATCGCCGAAGCTGGGCCGCGATGCGCGATCTGTTTGCCGAGGCATTCGGCTGACGGTTGCATGATTTCCACTTGCGTGGCGAAATGGACTGTCACGCGGGGGGAAGACATGACCGAACGGAATGCACGAATTTCATCGCCCCGCTTGCCCTATGTGTGGCTTGTGCTTGCGGTTGCGGCGTTGGCCGCCATCTCCAACACTTTCGGCGCGGAGATCATCGGCCGCCTGACCGGGCTCGAAGACGCGCCGTCGGCGCCGATCCTGGCCGCGCTGGTGCTGTTCGCGCTGTGCAGCTTCGCGAGCTTCTACGCAACGCGCGGCACGCCGCTGCCGTCCTTTGTCGTCGCCATCGCGCTCGGCATCGCGGGGCATGCGCTGTTCGCGCCGATCGTGGCGAACACGACCGCGCTCTCCGCCATCGTGACCGCGAGTGCCGCGATCATTCTGTTCAGCGGCGGGCTGGAGATGCCGCTGCGCGAATTCCTGCGCTTCCTGGTCAAGATCGCGCTGCTCGCGTTCCCCGGCGTGATCATCACCGGGATTGCGTTCTCCTTCGTCGTGAGCGGGTTGGGACCGGTGCTGGGGCTGGCGCTCGCGCCAGCGGTGGTGATCCTGATGGGCGCGATCCTGGCGTCCACCGATCCCGCCGCGATCATTCCGGTGCTGGAGCATGTAAAGTTCAAGCGCCGCGCAGCGAAGGACATCGTTATCGCGGAGAGCGCGCTGAACGATGTCGTCGGAACCCTGCTCACTTCGGCGTTCCTGAAGCTGCCGATTGCGGCGATGGGTATCGCAGCGGCCTATACGGCACTCGCGTCACAGGAGACGTGGCGCTTTCTTGCTGAGCAGACGATCTTCGGCCTGCTGTTCGGCGTCGCGGGCTTCGTGCTGCTCTGGCTGCTGGCGCAGATCAAACGCAGGCATGTGCTGCGCTACGGCGCCGACCAGGTCTATTTCGTGGTGATGCCCATTCTCGCCTTCACCGGCGCGGCGATATTCGGTGGCAGCGGGTTTCTTGCCGCCTTCGTCGCCGGGCTTCTGTTCCATGTCGAGGAGCACATGCACGAGATCGAGCACTTCTTCTATCAGGTGATCGACGGTGTCGCGAAGCCCGCGATCTTCCTCCTCGTCGGCGCGCTGGTCGATCTGAACGCGCTGATCGCCTACGCGCCGCTCGGCATCGCCGCTGCGCTGATCTTCATGTTCGTGATCCGGCCCGCGATGGTGTTCCTGATGCTTGGAATCTACATGCTGTTCGGCAACAGCCCACGCGGACTGTCGCGCAACGAGCTCCTGTTCATCTCCTTCGTGCGCGAGACCGGCGCGATCCCGGCCGTTCTGCTGGTGACGGCGGTCGCGCGCATGACGTCTCCGGTCAACGGGATGGTCGAGGTCGGCATGTGGGTGATCCTGACCACGCTGGTGCTCGCGCCGCCGCTCACGCCCTATGTCGCGCGCAGGCTCGGGGTGGCAGAGTAAGTTGCAGCGACAAGGACCGGGATAGAAATCCGATCCAGCTGTCGAACAGGTAGGCTGGAAGCGTGTTTCGGCGGCGCCAGAATTTATTTTTCGACACCCCTTGAACAGTAACGGTCGAATGAACATTTCTCCCAAATCACCACAAGTGTAAGGAGACGGAACGTGGCCCGGAACGGCCGCGAAAAATCGCGTGCGCGCAAGGGTTTGTGCACGGGCCTGAGTGCAAGACCTCGCGCGTTCAGGGCTTAAGAATATTTCTTTTGTACACTTATCTTGCGCTGCAACATCGCGCGTTTTGGCGAATGCCGTTTCCGTGGGCAGCAGAGTTGTGTCCAAAACGACGGAGAAAAAGAACCGCTGCTTCTGTACAGAATTTCTGTACAGCGCAGATCGCACTAGTCGATCAGCCCTTCCTGTTTCATGGCGGCCTGTACCTTCGGCCGCGCGGCGACGCGATCGTAGAAGGTGGCGAGGGCGGGCGGCACGGCGATGTGCATCTTCTTGGCCCAGGTGAGCATCACGAACATGTATGCATCCGCGGCGGTGAAGGTGGCGCCCAGAAGATACGGCTCGCCCGCGAGCGATTTGTCGACGAAGGCGAATTTCGTCTCGATGGTCTCGACGGTCTTCTTGCGCTCCTCGCCCGCCGCGCCGTGGAACAGCGGACCGAAGGTTTTGTGGATCTCGCCATTGATGAAAGTAAGCCATTCCTGGAGGTGATAGCGCGGGAGCGTTCCGCATTCCGGCACCAATCCGCTCGCCGGCTTCCGGTCGGCGATGTACTGCACGATAGCGGGACCTTCGGTGAGCAGCTCTCCGCTGTCGAGCACCAGCGCTGGCACGGCGCCCTTCGGGTTGATCTTGTGATAGTCGCTGCCGTCTTCGAGCGTGTGGGTCTTGAGATCGACCTTCACGAGCTCGATCGCCACGCCGGCTTCCTCGGCAACGATGTGCGGCGAGAGCGAACAGGCGCCGGGGGCGTAATAGAGTTTCATAATGGTCTCCGCTGGTTCTATACTCCTTTAACGCCCGGACGCTCGGAAATGTCCACCGGTGACGGCATAAAGCAGCAGCCAGCGCTCCATGAGCATGTCGATGATACCGTGGGCGAAGATCGCTGGCATGAAGCCGCGCGCGCTCGCCAGATATTGGATTGGATAATCCGCCTTCTAAAGCCCTTCGAACAGCGCCGTCGAGAGATAGCGCTCGGCGAAGGAGGGGATGATCACAACGATCGTCTTGCCGTCCATTCCCGCGCGCGCGCCGACTTCGAGCGCGGCCGCGACGGCGGCGCCGGAAGAGATGCCGACCGGGATGCCTTCGCTCATCGCCACTTTGCGCGCAGTCGAGAACGCTGTCTCGTTGGAAATGGTGATGATCTCGTCGATGACCTTGCGATCGAGGATCGCGGGAACGAAGCCGGCGCCAAGGCCCTGGATCTTGTGCGGGCCGGGCTGACCACCGGAGAGAATGGGCGAGTCCTCGGGCTCGAGCGCGATCATCTTCACGCTGGGCTTCTTCTGTTTCAGGACCTGACCGACGCCGGTGATCGTGCCGCCGGTGCCGATGCCGGAGATGACGTAATCGACCGCGCCATTGGTGTCGTTCCAGATTTCTTCGGCGGTGGTGCGGCGATGAATGTCCGGATTGGCGGGGTTCTCGAATTGCTGCGGGATGATCGCGCCGGGCGTGGCGGCCACGATCTCCTGCGCCTTGGCGATGGCGCCCTTCATGCCTTTCGCCGCTTCGGTGAGGACGACTTCGGCGCCCATGATCATCAGCATCTTGCGGCGCTCGATCGACATGGATTCCGGCATGACGAGGATGAGCTTGTAGCCCTTGGCCGCGGCGGTGAAGGCGAGCGCGATGCCGGTGTTGCCCGATGTCGGTTCGACGAGCGTGGATTTGCCGGGCGTGATCAAACCCTTCTTCTCCATTGCCTCGATCATGGCGACACCGATGCGGTCCTTCACGCTGGAGATCGGATTGAAGAATTCGAGCTTGAGGAGGATGTCCGCCTTGACGCCGGCTTCCTTGGGCATGCGCGCCATGCGCACCAGCGGCGTGTCGCCAATGGTCTCGGTAATGGAGTTGTAGATGCGGCCGCGGCCCGGCTTTCCGGCTTCCATGAAATGCTCCTTGGTTTAGATGGTGAAATCCGCGGTGGCGCCGCCGCCGCAATCGACTCCGGCTTCTCGCGCCTGCGCGCAGAGGTCTTCGATGGAGATGGCGTCGAGCTTCTCCATCACTTCGTCCTGCAATTTTGCGATCAATGGCGTGACGATGCGGGTGCCGAGCTCGGACCGCGGTGTCGCGGTCTCGCTCTCCTCGCCGTCTTCGAGGCTTTCGGCGACGCGCACGACTTCGCCGACCGTGATGCGGCGGCGCTCCTTGGCGAGGCGATAGCCGCCGCGCGGCCCGCGCACGCCCTTGAGCACGCCGGCGCGCACGAGCTGCTGCATGACCTGTTCGAGATAGCGCTGCGGCACGCCCTGGCGCGCGGTGATCTCTTTCGCCTGCACCGGTTCGGGCCGTCCGTTGAAGGCGATGTCGATCACCGCTTCGAGCGCGAGCAATGTTTTTCGGGAGAGCTTGAGCATCAGTCCACGCCTGTTCCAGTGGAGCCGAAGCCGCCTTCGCCGCGCGCGGTGTCCGGCAGTTCTTCGACGCCGACGATGATCGCGCGCTTGACGCGGGCCAGCACGAGTTGCGCGACCTTCATGCCGCGTTTCACGGTGAATGCTTGGTCGCCGAGGTTGATGAGAATGGCTTTGATCTCGCCGCGATAATCGCTGTCGATCGTGCCCGGCGCGTTGAGCAGCGTGATGCCGTGATTGAGTGCGAGGCCCGAGCGTGCGCGCACCTGGCCCTCGTATTTGTCGGAGAAGGCGACGGCGATGCCGCAGGGGATCGCGGCGCGCCCGCCAGGATTGAGAACGACATCGGCATCGATGGCGGCCAGAAGATCGAGCCCTGCTGACCCTTCGGTCGCATAGGACGGCAACGGCAGGTCGCGGCCATGCGGCAAACGCAGAATGGAGAGGTTCATCGTTTGCTTCTCACGTTCCTCCCCCGTTTACGGGGGAGGGGGACCGCGAAGCGGTGGAGGGGGCGCCCCCTCCGTCACGCGCGACTGATGTCGCGCGCGCCACCTCCCCCGCTTTGCAGGGGAGGATCAGTCGGTCGTTGCTCAAGCTGCTTTTCCTTTTAATGCGTCGGCAATTCGTGCGGTCAGTCTCTTGCCGACGTCTTTCTTGTCCATCTCCGGCCAGTTCTCTGTCGATGTCGAAGTGATCAGATGCACGGTGTTCTTTTCGCCCCCCATGATGCCCGTTCCCGGGCTCACATCGTTGGCGACGATCCAGTCGCAGCCCTTGCGGGCGCGCTTGTCCTGCGCGTGCGCGACGACGTTCTCAGTCTCGGCCGCGAAGCCGATGACAAGCGATGGGCGCCGCGCGCCTTTGGAAAGAGTCGCGAGAATGTCCGGATTCGCCGCCAGCGCAACAGAGGGCGGCGGCGCATCGGCCGACTTTTTTATTTTCCCGTTGGCGACAATCTCCGGCCGCCAGTCAGCAACAGCGGCGGCGCATACTGCGACATCGACAGGAAGCACGGATTCACACGCGGCGAGCATCTCGCGCGCGGTCTCGACGCGGATGAGCTTCACGCGCGAGGGCGGCGCGATCGAGACAGGGCCGGAGACGAGAATGGTTTCGGCACCGGCATGGGCGAGTGCGTCGGCAATCGCATAACCCTGCTTGCCGGAAGAACGGTTCGCGATGTAGCGCACGGGGTCGAGCGGTTCTTGCGTCGGGCCAGCGGTGACAAGAGCTTTCATGCCGGCGAGTGGGCCAGGCATCGCAAGCGCGTTGTCGATGGCGGCGACAATCTCCAGCGGCTCTGCCATGCGGCCGGGACCGAATTCGCCGCAGGCCATCTCACCGTCGCCGGGACCGACGAAGATCGTGCCGTCGGCTTTGAGGGTCGCGAGGTTTCTCTGCGTCGCCGGATGATTCCACATCCGCACATTCATCGCCGGCGCCATCAGCACGCGCTTGTCCGTCGCAAGCAGCGCGGTGGAGGCGAGATCGTTGGCGAGACCGTTCGCGACTTTCGCCATCAGATCGGCGGTCGCTGGCGCGACGACGACAAGATCGGCGGAGCGCGACAGCTGGATGTGGCCCATCTCCGCTTCGTCGGTCAAGCTGAAGAGATCGTCATAGACCTTCTCGCCGGAAAGCGACGCAACGGAAAGCGGCGTGACGAACTCCGCGCCTGCCTTGGTGAGGATCGCGCGCACCGTCACGCCGCGCTCTTTCAAGCGGCGGATCAGCTCGAGGGCCTTGTAGGCAGCGATGCCGCCGCCGATGATGAGCAATACGCACTTGCCGCGCATGCGGATGTCCTTGGGGGAAGACGGCGGAGAAAATACCGCGCCCTTGGGTGAAATAAAAGAGAATAACGGCCCTGAACTGTGGTTCCTGGCCAGGGAGTTAACGCTATGAATATCCAAGCGAAATCGGCGGAGCTGCCGCCCTTTAAGCCATTGCCGATGAAACCGGCGTCCATCGAAACGATCCGCAAGCCCGACGGGACGGTCTATCTGAGCTCGCGCCATCCGTTGGGCGAGATGCACCGCTCGACTATCCATCTGTTCGAACAGCGCGCCGCGGCGCATCCTGATCGAAAGTTCATCGCCGAGCGCACACCGCTTCCCGGAGGCGGCACTGGCGACTGGCGGTTCATCACCTATGGCGAGATGAACGCGCGCGCGAACGCGATCGCGCAGGCGATGCTGACGCGCGGTCTCGGCCCCGATACGCCGCTGATGGTGCTGTCGGGCAATTCCATCGCGCATGCGTCGATGATGCTGGGCGCGATGAAGGCGCGGGTGCCGGTGGCGCCAGTGTCGGTCGCGTACTCGATCATGTCCGGCGATCACGGAAAGCTGCGTCACGTCTTTCAGACTGCGAAGCCGAAGATGATCTTCGCGGAGCAGGGGCCGATCTATGCGCGCGCGCTCGCGGCGCTCGATCTCGATGATGTTGAGGTCGTGACCGTGATGCCGGTGCCGGATCGCGCGACGACGGCTTATGAAGATCTGCTCAAGACCAACGTCAGCCCCGCTGTCGCGGAGTCCATGGACAGGATCGATCACGACACCGTGGCGAAGTTTCTCTTCACCTCCGGCTCGACCGGCATGCCCAAGGGCGTGATCCAGACGCATCGCATGATGTGCGCGGTGGTCGCGGCGCAGGAAGCGTTGCGCACCGAGCAGTCCGATCCGGATGAGATTCCGGAGAGCCTCGAATGGATGCCGTGGAACCACATCTCCGCGGGTAACATCGGCTTCAACAACGCGGTGAACGCCGGCGGCACGATCTATCTCGATGCCGGCAAGCCGCTACCCGGCATGTTCGACGAGACGATCCGAAACTTACGCGACATCAAACCGCTCGGCTTCGGCTCCGCGCCGATCGCGTTCGGCTGGCTCGCCGATGCGATGGAGCGCGATCCGTCGCTGCGCGACCATTTCTTCGCCAAGATGAAGATGGTCGGCTACGGCGGCGCGACGCTGAGCCAGGATATCTATGAGCGTATCCAGGCGCTCTCTATCGCAGCGACCGGCCAGCGCATTCCGCTGACCACGATGTATGGTGCCACTGAAACGCAGGGCATCACGGTCGTGCATTGGCTGACGGAACGCGTCGGCCTGATCGGTCTGCCGCTGCCCGGCATCACGCTGAAGCTTGTGCCCAACGGCACCAAGCTCGAAGTGCGCGTAAAGGGACCGACGGTTACGCCCGGCTATCATGGCCGCGAGGACCTCACCAAGGCCGCGTTCGATGACGAAGGCTACTACTCGCTCGGCGACGCAGCGAAGTTCATGGACGAGAACGATCCCGCGCAGGGCCTCGTCTTCGATGGCCGTGTGACGGAGGACTTCAAGCTCGACAGCGGCACCTGGGTTAGTGTTGGCACCTTGCGCGCCCATGCCGTCGCCGCTGCGTCGCCGCTGGTGTTCGATTGCATCGTATGCGGGCAGGACAAGCCGTTCGTGGCATTACTCGCGTGGCCGAACATGCAGGCTGCGATGCAGTTCACGGGCAAGAACAATCTCGACGAGGTGCTGGCCGATCCGAAATTGCGTGACGCGATCCGCGATAAATTCGTCGCGCACAACAGGGCGCAGCCCGGCACGTCATCGCGCATCAGGCGCGTGCTGCTGATGGCTGAGCCACCCTCCATCGACGGCCACGAAATCACCGACAAGGGCTATGTGAACCAACGCGCCACACTCGAACGCCGCAAGGCGCTGGTGGAAAGGCTCTATGCTGGAGCACCGGACATTATCGAAATTCCATAGCAGAGACCTACCTTAACGGAATGCTTACCTTGTTTTGCTTTGATGGCTCCGTTCGGGCTTTAGGGGGCCATCCGTGCAACTCAATGCGGGCGATATGTGCCGTCTCGCCGCCGATCTCGCGGCGGAGCATGGTCATGCGGCGCGCGACTATGCGCATCGCGCCGTCGTCTCGTTCGAATCCGAAGGCGAGCCCGACCGCGCACGGTTCTGGTTCATGCTCGCGGTGCTGCTGGACGACATCATGCTCCAGCGGCTTGACCCCGAAGACCCGATCACGATTCACTAGATCCCACCCTCCCCTTGAGGGAGGGTCGAAATTTGCAAAGCAAATTTCGGGGAGGGGTGCTGCTTCGGCACTAGCTACCCCGCCCCGAAAAACGCTTCGCTACGCTCGCCTTTTTCGACCCTCCCTCAAGGGGAGGATCAAGAAACGCGCAGCTTGCGCCGTCCGCGCCCTTACCCTCACACTCCGCCCAGACCATTCAGGGATTTCCCATGCCGCTCGATCCGTTGGTGAAAGGTTTTCTGGACCAGATGGCGATGGTGCCCGGTCCGAAGATGTTCGAGCTTCCGCCCGATCAGGGCCGCCTCATGTTCCGCGCGATGATGGAGATGATCGGGCCGAAAGACGTTCCCGTCGGAAAGGTCGAGAACATCACGATGCCGGGACCCGGCGGCGACATTCCGCTGCGGGTCTATACGCCGGTCGCGGCGGGCGCGGACGCATTGCCGGTTCTGGTCTATTTCCATGGCGGCGGGTTCGTGATCGGCGATCTCGAAAGCCATGACGGTATCTGCCGCCAGTTCGCGAATGAGGGCGGCTATCGCGTGATCGCCGTCGATTATCGCCTCGCGCCCGAGCACAAATATCCCGCGGCGATCGACGACGCGTTCGCGGCGGTAACATGGATCGAAGCGAATGCATCCCAGCTCGGCATCGATGCCAATCGCATCGCGGTCGGCGGCGACTCTGCGGGTGGTGCGCTCGCGGCAGAGGTTTCACAGATGGCGAAAGCGAAGGGCGCACCGAAGATCGCGTTCCAGCTTCTGATGTTTCCGGTGACGCAGATCGGCAACGAGACGGCGTCGCTGCGCGAATTCGCGATCGGCTATTTCCTCGACAAGCCGACGCTCGACTGGTTTTTTGGACACTATGTCCCTCCGGGAACGGACAAAGCTGACCGGCGCGTCTCGCCGCTGCATGCCAGCGACGTGAAGGGGCTGCCGCCAGCCTATGTGATGCTGGGTGGGTTCGATCCGCTGCACGACGAGGGGCTCGCCTATGCCAACAGGCTGCGCGACGCCGGCGTGCGCGTAGACGTCGCCGACTACGCCGACCTTGTACACTGCTTCATCTATATGCAGGCCGTGCTGCCGCAGGCGCATGGCGCGGTGACCGCCGCAGCGAAGGCCGTGCGCGCCGGGCTGGGAGGCGAGTAATGTCGCTCGACCTTAATGTCCGCGCGCTGCTCGACCAGATGAAAGCGGCAGCGCTGCCGAAATTGTGGGAACTCGCACCGCCGGCCGCGCGCGCCGCGATGCGTTCGCGCCTGCTCGGCGGCAAGGACACGCCGATCGGAAAGATCGAGAACCGCAAGATCCCGGGGCCCGCCGGAGAAGTCGCGGTGCGCATCTACACGCCGCATGGCGCGAAGGATGCGGTGCTGCCCGGCCTCGTGTTCTTCCATGGCGGTGGCTTCGTCATCGGCGATCTCGAAACCCATGACGATCTCTGCCGCTGTCTCGCGAATGGCAGCGGATGCCGCGTCGTGTCGGTCGATTATCGCCTCGCACCCGAATGTCCGTTCCCGGCGGCGGTGGAGGATTGCTATGCCGCGACGAAATTCATTGCCGCCCATGCCGCGGATTTCGGAATCCGCGCCGATCAGTTCGCGGTGGGCGGCGACAGCGCGGGCGGAAATCTTGCCGCGGTGGTCTGCCAGATCGCGAAGACCGATGGCCCGAAGATCGGATATCAGCTTCTGATCTATCCGGTCACGCAGCTTGGCCAGCCCGACATGCCCTCAATGAAGGAGAACGCTAAGGGCTATTTTCTCGAACGCGAATCAATGGCGTGGTTCACGCGCATGTATTGTCCCGACACCAAGCTTCACGGCGATACGCGCATGTCACCGCTGCTGGCGAAGGATTTGTCGGGGTTGCCGCCCGCCTATGTCGCAACTGCGGGCTTCGATCCGCTGCGTGACGAGGGCAAGGCCTATGCCGACAAGCTCGACGCCGCCGGCGTGTCGGTGACCTATGTGAACTATCCCGGCATGATCCACGGATTCTTCAGCCTGCGCGGGTTGATCCCCAAGGCGCGAGAAGCGGTGGCGGCTGCAGCGGCAGCGGTACGCGCAGGGATCACTCCGGAATAAGTTTTCCGGGATTCAAAATTCCCTTCGGATCGAGTGTGCGCTTGATTGCGCGCAGCACCTCGATGCCGAGTGCGCCCTTTTCCTGCGCGATCCAGGGCAGATGATCTTCGCCGACGCCGTGGTGATGGCTGATCGTGCCGCCATTTGCGACAATCGCATCGGAAGCCGCATTTTTGATCGCCCGCCACTGTTCGATCTCGCCGCCGAGCGCACGCGGGAAGAAGAAGGTGAAATAGAGGCTCGCGCCATCGGGATAAGAATGGCTGATATGGCACAGCACGACGCCGTGTGCGCCCGGGCGTGGCGCGGTCTCGCGCATCGCCTTGTCGAGCGCATCGCGGACGGCGGTGTAGAGTGCGTCGATCTTCGACCAGCTTGCCGCAGTCTCGAGCGTATCGACGCCGAGGCCGCGATCCATCATCGGATCGCGCAGATAGGGGCCATGGAAGCGCCCATCGCGCCAGCGCTTGCCCTGGCCTTCACCGATTTCCATTGCGCCGAAGGACGCGGCAATGGCGTTGAAACGGTTGCGCGAAACTTCGACGGTTTGTGCGGTGCCCTCGAATCCTGCGATCAGCGCGCAGGCTTTGGCGTCGAGGCCGCGCTGCTTGAGATAGAAGTCTGTGAGGCTGTCCTTGATGCCGCGCTTCTTTCCCACGGCGCCGAATGCTCGATAGAAGCGCGTCTCGTCGGCATCGGAGAGTCGCAGCATCGTGGCAGGAAGCTCTTCCTGCACGGCGGTGCGGATCGCCGCCGCGCCGCTGGCAAAATCGCGGAACAGATAGCCTCGATAGTCATGCGCGGTCGGTGCGGGGTGCACGCGGATGGTTGCTTCGGTGATAATGCCGAATGTGCCTTCGGAGCCGAGAACCAGATCGTTGAGTTGCGGTCCCGCAGACGATGCAGGGAAAGCGTTGGTGTCGAGAATTCCCTGTGGCGTGACGAGCTTCGCGCCGGCGAGCCAGTCTTCCGCGCGGCCATAGCGGCCCGATCCCTGTCCCGCGCCGCGATGCGCGATCCACCCGCCGAGGGTGGAGAACTCGAAGCTCTGCGGATGATGGCCGAGCGTCATGCCCTTGGCCTGCAAACCTTTTTCAAGCGCGGGGCCGTAGATGCCCGCCTCCGCAGTCGCGGTGCGCGCCGAAACATCGACATCGATGAGGCGATCCATGCCGGAGAGATCGAGCGTGACGACGGATTTGAATGGGCCCGGCGTCGCGCTCACGCCGCCGACGACGCTGGTGCCGCCGCCATAGGGCACGACGGCAATGTCGTGCTGCGCGGCGAATGCCAGAAGCGCGACAACTTCTTCCGTCGCGCGCGGATAGAGTACGGCGTCCGGCGCGGTCGAGAGATCGCCGGAACGCAGACGAAGGAGATCGTGATACGAACGGCCCAGTGCATGGAACGCACGTTCATGGGCATCGTCGCGCACGCGGTCTGGCCCAAGCATCGCGACCAGATCGGAGCAGGTGTCGGTGTTCAGCCGCGAGGCGGAAAGCGTGATATCCGCGATGTCGCGTGCCGGTGTCGCCAGTAGCGACGGCATGTCGAGCTCGGAGGCAAGCCAGGTCCAGACGTCCTCGCGCCCCGCGAGCGCGTCCTTGTGCGCGGTCCAGCCCCAGCCGTTCCAGCGGATCTTGTCGCGTTCGATGCTCATCCCGCGTCTAGCATCGCAGATTGAGGGCTTTCGGCAAAATCTCGAAGGTCGCGGGCAGGCGCCCCGCGCTTTCGCCGTCGGTTTCGATCAAAACGGCTCGGCCGCGCGTCTCCGCCACCGGCACGGCAACGACCTTGCGCCCGCGCAGGACGCGCACATTCGGGTTGGCGATATGCTCGCCGGTATAGATCAGCTTCATGTCGGCGAGCATCTGTTTCTTCGGCGCGCCGCCCATGATGACGACGTCGAAGTAGCCGTCATCGATGGCGGCGCTGGGCGCCACATGCATGCCGCCGCCGAAGAAACGCCCATTCGCAACCGCGACCGTGGAGATCGGCGCAAGCTCGTCATATTCGCCATCGACCATGATGCGCACGACCTGGTCGTTGAAGGTGAGCATGTCCACCGCGCTGTGGAAGGCAAAGGCGAAGGAGCCGCCCAACATTTTGGCAATGCGCGCGCGATTAACTGAGTCCACGACTTTGCCTGAGAGACCGAAGGAGGCGATATTGGCGAAATAGCGGACCTGCGGTTCGCCGTCACGCGTAAGGCAGGAGAGCCTGCCGACATCGATGGCGCGGACGGAGGCCGATTTGAGATGCGCCACCGCGGCGTCCGCGCCTTCCGCCACGCCGAAGGTCTTGCGGAAATCGCCACCGGTCCCGCTGGTTACATAACCGAACACGGCATCGGGCGAGATCGGGCCATTGATATCGAAGAAGCCGTTGACCGCTTCGTTGATGGTGCCGTCGCCGCCGATGGCGATGATCTCGTGATGGCCCTCGCGCAAGGCGTTACGCACAAGCTGTGTCGCTTCGCGCCGCATGCGCGTGAAGGCCACGGACATATGCGGATAGGCCTGGCCAAGTGCGCGTTCGATCGCGCGCCATTCGCGGGCGGTGCGGCCATTGCCGGACCGCGGATTGACGACGACGAAAGCGCTCATGCGGCCTCACATGTCGTATACCATTTGTCCAGCGAGGCGATCTCGCGCCGACGCCGTTCTTCACTCCAGCCGCATTCGGTGGCCATGAGACGCGATATTGTGTCGAGTGTCTCACTGGACGGCTTGCCAAACTGGCCGATGGCAGTGCGTCGCATCGCGACATCTTCCAGCGTCAACGCCATTTCGATGTGCACCGCCCTCGTGACCTGTTCTTCGATGTCATCCGGTATCGAGATTCCGGGCAACCGGCGGTCTGCCGTCTTGCAGTCGTCCACATCGGCATCAAGTTTTTCCACCAGGCGATCCACCACGCTCTCGGCCAGATGGCGCGAGGTCGTCCATTTTCCACCGATGGCGGAGAACAGTCCATCGAGACCATCGTCCTTGCCGTGATCGACAAGCTCCGATTTGCGGCTGGCGCCATAGGTGTCGCTCGCCCCATCGGCCACCAGTGGGCGCAGTCCGGCGTAGAAATACTCGACCTTGTCGCGGGTCAGCGCCGCATTCGGCAGATATTTGTTGATGAAGGCGAAGAAGCTGGCGATATCGCCCTCGCTCACCGCGAGCGTATCGGGATCGCCGGTGAACGCCGTGTCGGTCGTGCCGAGCAATGTGTGCCCCCGCCACGGCAGAACGAAGAAGTGTCCATGCGCCGTCGCCATGGTCAGCGCGAATTCGCGGGTGACCGACGGCACTAGGACGTGGATGCCTTTCGAGCGCAGCAGCTTGTGCGACGACGGCCGATTGATCGCGTGTTCGAGGAAAATGTCCGCCCACGGTCCCGTCGCGACCAGCGTCGCCTTCGCGCGGATATCGAAGTCTTCGCCGGAGGCGGTGTCACGCACCGTGCAGCCTTCAACCTTGCCGTCGCGCTGTAGCAAACGTCCGGCCTCGACATAATTCGCAATCGCCGCGCCATGCGCATCGGCATCGAGCAGGCATTCGAGCGCCAGACGTTCTGGTGAATCCATCTGCGCGTCGTAATAGAGGAATGCACCCTGAAGACCCGGTTGATCCAGAACCGGCTCGCGCCGTCGCGCTTCATCGGCACTCAGCCAGGAATGGCCCGGCAAACGCTGCGCCGGATCGTCGAGCCAGCCGCGGTCATAGGAGAGGATGTCGTAGAGTGTGAGACCGGCACTCAACGTCGCGCGCGCCTTCCATCCGCCGCCGTAAAGCGGCACGAGAAAGGGCAGGGGATGCACCAGATGCGGCGCGATCCGCTGCCAGATGCGGCGCTCGCGCAGGGACTCGCGCACCAGCCCGAGTTCGAAATTGCGCAGGTAACGCAGCCCGCCATGAATGAGCTTGGAATTGTGTGCACTGGTCGCATTGGCGAAATCGCCCCGCTCAACCAGCGCCACGTTCAGCCCGCGCATGCTGGCGTCGCGCGCGACACAGGCGCCGGTTATCCCGCCGCCGATGATCAATAAGTCGAATGTCTCGTCGGCAAGGCGGTCGGTCGCGCGGCGCATGGTCTTTCCGGCCGTTGGGGAAGGTAGGCTCAAGCCCCGCTGACATCTTGTCAACGGGCCTGCTAAGCTACCGGCATAACACTATTTGGGAGGCCCGCATGCCGCAAATCCGCGCTAACGGAATCGACATCGAATATGAAAGCTTCGGGCGCGACAGCGATCCCGCGATCCTCCTCATCATGGGCTTCGGTGGCCAGATGACGATGTGGCAGACCGCGCTGTGCGAACAGCTGGCAGCGAAGGGCTTCCGCGTTATCCGTTTTGACAATCGCGACATCGGCCTTTCGACGCATCTGAGCCATCTGCCGGTGCCGAATCCGGGTGAGTTGGTCGCCAAGATGATGAGCGGCCAGCCAGTCGAGGTGCCATACCAGCTCGACGACATGGCGAAAGACGCGGCGGAGTTGCTCAAGGCGCTGGGCATCAAGTCGGCGCATATCGTCGGCGCATCGATGGGCGGCATGATCGCGCAGCTCGTCGCGATCAATCATCCGGACGTGACCAGAAGCCTGATCTCGGTGATGTCCACCGCCGCGCGGCGCGATCTTCCGCCGGCGAAACCTGAAGCCATGGCCGCGCTCATGGCGCAACCCGCGAGCGACAGCCGCGACGATCGCATCAAGACCGGATTGGCGGTCCTCAAGGCGCTGGGTAGTCCCGGCTATCCCGGCACAGAGGAAGAATTGCTGGCGGCAGTCAGCGCGGCGGTAGATCGCGCTCCCTACGATCCTGCTGGTGTCGCGCGTCAGCTCGGCGCCATCGTCGCGGCGCAACCGCGCAACGAGAAACTCAAGAACCTGCGTTGTCCCGCGATGGTGCTGCATGGCGCCGACGATCCGATCATTCCGGCGGACGCGGGCAGGGACACGGCGGCCAGCATTCCGGGATGCCAATTGTTCATCGAACCGGGCATGGCGCATGACTTCACCAATGCGATCCTGCCGCTTTATCTCAAGCGCTTCGGCGATTTCGTGACAGGTGTCGAAGCAAAGGCGAAAGCAGCTTGACGTGACCCAGATCCGCGCCAATAGCATCACGCTGGAATATGACGAGCACGGCCCGCGCGATGGCGTGCCGTTCCTGTTCATCAACGGCTTCGGTTCGCAGATGACGAATTGGCCGGACGAATTCCATGATGCGATGGCGAAAGCAGGGTATCGCTATATTCGCTTCGACAATCGCGATGTCGGCCTGTCGCAGAAATGGACCGGCGTGATGCCGGACCCGAAAGCGGTGTCCGCAGCGGCGCGCGAAGGCAAGAAGCCTGACATTCCCTACACACTCGCCGACATGGCGGCGGACGCGGCGGGGCTGCTCGACGCGCTTGGTATCGAGAGTGCGCATATCGCAGGATGCTCGATGGGCGGGATGATCGCGCAACTGGTTGCGCTCAATCATCCGCAGAAGACGCGCTCGCTGATCTCGATCTTCTCGACCACCAGCGATCCGTCGCTGCCGCCGTCATCGCCGGAGGCGCAAGCGGCTCTCGTCTCCCGTCCGGCGGCGTCGGATCGCGAAACGGTCGTTGCACATACGGTCAACGCGCGCCGCGCCTATGCATCCACGCATTGGCCGTTCGACACCGAACGCCTGACCAAGCTCGTCGGTGCGAACTACGACCGCAGCTATTATCCCGAAGGCACGCTGCGCCAATGGGCAGCGATCCTCGCCGGCCCGCCGCGCACGGAACGTTTGAAATCACTGAAGGTGCCGACGCTCGTTCTGCACGGCACGGCCGATACATTGATCCGTCCGGACGCGGGCCGCCACACCGCGCATTGCATCGCCGGTTCGGAGTATCACGAGATCGAAGGCTGGGGGCACGACATGCCCTTGGGTGCAATCCCCCTCGTTCAGGGATTCATCCTGCCGTTTGTCGAGAAGGTCGAAACGAACAGAAGGGCTGCGAAGCAGGCGGCCGAATAGGCAGGCCTACTTGATCTTGCCTTCCTTGAACGTCACATGCTTGCGCAGCACCGGGTCGTATTTCTTGACGGTGAACTTCTCCGTCATCGTGCGCGTGTTCTTCTTGGCGACATAATAAAAGCCGGTGCCGCCTTCGCTGTTGAGACGGATTTTGGCAGTGGTCGGCTTCGCCATGAGAAACTCCAGAGAAATCAATCGGAAGGGCCGGTAAACTAGCCGCCGAGCCCGCCAAGTCAAGGCGCTCAGAGCTCGGTTTGGACGGTCTTTCCGCGCAAAAAGCGGAAAAAAGGCGCCGGCCGGGCGGTATCCGGGCTGTCATCCAGCCGAAGCTCAACCTCTTCCAGCACCCTGCGGGTGATGTGGGGCAGCTCCAGCGCCCGGGCTTCGGCCAAGGTCAGCCAGGCCGGCTTGAGCAGTTCCTCATGGGTTGCGGCATCCAGCGTATGAGCGATGGCGCCGGCATCGGCCATGAAGAAGCGCGCGTCGAAGCGCCGTGTGCGGTTCGGCGGCGTGATCGCGCGCGCGATGAACTGGAATCCGTCGAGACGCGGCGCGATGCCATGCGCGAAGAATTTCACCCAGGCGGGCGAGCGCGTGCGCGGCGTCGCTCCGCGTTCGCCAAGCAGGATGCCGGTCTCTTCGAAGGTCTCGCGCACGGCAGCGAGCGCTAGACCGCGTGCTCGCGCGGTGGTGATGCCTTTCGAGACTCGCGCCATGACTTCGGGGCGGAGATCGGCGGCGACCGGAATGCGCTGGTCGCCGGCATCCATGCGTCCGCCGGGGAAGACATATTTGTTCGCCATGAACGCCATGCCGGAGGAGCGGCAACCCATCAGGATGCGCGGCGCGTCCGCGTCGCGGCGCACGAGCACGAGCGTCGCTGCATCCTTTGGGCGCAGCACGCCGGGCACGAGATCCTCGGTGTCGTTCATCACCATCGGATCAGCGCCTGCGCTTGTTCTGAAACTGCTTGAACTTCGGCTTGCTGCGCGGCGCATCGCCGGCTTCCGCGAGATCGAAACGCATGCCGCCGGTGAGCGGTGCGGCTTCGACCAGTTTTACCGCGACAGTGTCGCCGAGTTTGTAGACCGTGCCGGTGCGATCGCCGATCATCGCGTGCTTCTTCTCGTCGTGGCGGAAATATTCGAAGCCCAGCGCACGGGCAGGGAGCAATCCCTCCGCGCCCGTATCAGCAAGCCGCACGAACAGTCCAAAACGCGTCACGCCGGTGATGCGCGCGTCGAACACGGCGCCGATGCGATCCTGCATGAAGGCGGCGACATAGCGGTCGGTGGAATCCCGTTCTGCCGCCATCGCGCGGCGCTCGGTCATGGAGATGTGCTCGGCGGTTTCCTTCAACCGGCCGACCTCCTTGTCGCTGAGCCCGTCGGGCCCGAGCTTGTGCGCGCGGATAAGCGCGCGATGCACGACGAGATCGGCATAGCGCCGGATCGGCGAGGTGAAATGCGCATAATGCGAAAGGTTCAGCCCGAAATGGCCGACATTGTCGGGGTGATAGACCGCCTGCGCCTGGGTGCGCAGCACGACGTCGTTCATCACCTTCTCATACGCGCCGCCCCTGGCATTGGCGAGGATGCGGTTGAACACGCCGGGTTTCACCACCTGCCCCTTGGCGAAGGACATGTTGATGGTGCGCAGATAATCGGAGAAGGCGAACAGCTTCTCCTTCGAGGGATGCTCATGCACGCGATAGATCAGCGGCATGCGCGCCTTCTCGAGCGATTCCGCCGCCGCGACGTTGGCGAGCACCATGAACTCCTCGATCAGGCGCATGGATTCCAGCCGCTGCTTGAAGGCGATGGATTTCACCTTGCCGTCTTCGCCGATGATGATGCGCCGCTCGGGCAGATCGAGATCGAGCGGATCGCGCTGCTCGCGCGCGATGACGAGAGATTTGTAGCAGGCCCAGACGCCTTCAAGCGCGTCGCGCGCCGCGGACGGCATCGAAGGATCGGGGCGTCCGTCGAACGCATCCTGCGCCTGCTGATAGGTGAGGCTCGCTGCCGAGCGCATGATGCCGCGCAGGAATTCGTGGCGCTTCTTCCTGCCGTTCTTGTCGAACACCATGCGCACAGCGAGGCACGGGCGGTCGACATTGTCCATCAGCGAGCAGAGATCGGTCGACAGCCGTTCCGGCAGCATCGGAACGACGCGGTCGGGGAAGTAGCAGGAATTGCCACGCTTGTAGGCTTCACGATCCAGCGGCGAGCCGCTGCGCACGTAATGCGCGACATCGGCAATCGCCACGATGGCGATGTAACCGCCTTGATTGCCCGGATCGTCATCGGGCGCCGCCCAGACGGCATCGTCGTGATCGCGGGCATCTTCGGGATCGATGGTGAGCAACGCGAATTCGCGCAGATCGGTGCGCCCGCGCGGATCGGCGGGCATCGCGCCCTTGGCTTCGTCCAGAACTTCCTTCGGGAATTCGTCGGGGATGCCATGCGCATGGATCGCGATCAGGCTGACGGCCTTGGGCGCATCCATGTTACCCAGCCGCGCGATCACGCGCGCGCGCGGATTGCCCGACGCGCGGCCTACAACCGGCTCGGCGAGCACGAGCTCGTTGTTCTTTGCGCCGCCGCTGTCACGCGCATCGAGCGTGAACTCGATGCGGCTCTTGCGATCGATCGGCGCGATGCGCGTGCCGTTCATGGTAACGACGCCGAGCACGCGATGCGCGCTGGCGCCGAGCCGCTTGATGACGCGCGCTTCGTATCCGTCCTCGACCCTTTCGAGACGCGCGAGAACGCGCTCGCCGCGGCCAAGCGCCGGGCCGGTGTCGTCGCGGCTGGGGACGACGATGACCTTCGGCGGATTCTCATTGCTTTCCCAGTGCTGCGGTTGGGCGAGCAACTCGCCGTCCATGTCCTGGCCGGTGATTTCGAGCACCGTCACTTCGGGCAGCTCACCGGGGCGTGTGTAACCCTTCTTGCGATTGCCGGTGACGAAGCCTTCCTGGTCGAGGTCTTTCAGGATCCGCTTCAGCGTGATGCGGTCGGAGCCTTTGACGTTCAGCAGCCGCGCGAGATCGCGCTTGGTGGCGCCCGGTTCCGACGCGAGCGCTTCGAGAATGCGCGTCTTGTCGAGAGCAGGCGCGTTTCCGCGCTGACCCGTCTTCGGAGATTTACTCCGCGGGTTCGGGTGTTTTCCGCTTGGTGGTTTTCTTCTTTGCAGTTTTCTTGTCCGTTTCGGATTTGGTTTGTTTCTTGGGCTTGGCCGCCGCTTTCGCTGCAGGCTTCGCCGCCTTCTTTTTCTTTTTCTTGCCGCCGCCCTTGGCGACGCGCGCCGCGATCAGTCCGAGCGCGTCGGCGAGGGTGATCGTCTGCGGATCACCTTCGCCCGGGATTGTGGCATTCGTCGTACCGTCGGTGACATAGGCGCCATAACGGCCCTTCATCACCTTGATCATCTCTCCGCTCTCGGGATCGGGGCCGAGTTCTTTCAGCGGTTCCGGCCCGCGGCGCTGGAAACCTTTCGCCTTGCGTTCGGCGATGAGCGTGACCGCATGGTTGAGGCCGACATTGAACACGTCTTCCGGCGATTCGAGAGAGGCGTAGGTTTTCTCGTGATGCACATAAGGCCCGAAGCGGCCGAAATTCGCGGTGATGGGGTGGCCGGTTTCCGGGTGCATACCCACAAGGCGCGGCAGCGACAGCAGCTTGATCGCCATTTCGAGATCGATGTTCGACGGATCTGTGCCTTTGGGAATGCTGCCGCGCTTGGGTTTTTCGCCGTCGCCGAGCTGCACATAGGGTCCGAAGCGGCCGCTGCGCAGCGTGATCATCTCACCGGTTTCGGGATCGGTGCCGAGTTCAACCGGTTCACCGCCGCCTTCGCCATTCTTCTGGCCGATCTGGCGGGTGAACTTGCAGTTCGGATAGTTCGAGCAGCCGACGAAGGCGCCGAAGCGTCCGAGCTTCAGGTTCAGGCGGCCGTCACCGCAGGACGGGCATTTGCGCGGATCGACACCTTCTTCCGTGACCGGGAAGATGTGCGGTGCGAGGATTTCATCGAGTTCGTTGATGACATCGGTGATCTTCAGATTCTTGGTCTCGCCGACAGCGGCGGAGAAGTCGCGCCAAAAATCGCGCAGCAGCTGCTTCCAGTCTAGCTCGCCGGCGGAAACCTCATCGAGCTTCTCTTCAAGATCGGCGGTGAAGCCGTATTCGACATAGCGTTTGAAGAAACTGCTCAGAAAGGTCGTGACCAGCCGGCCCTTGTCTTCCGGAATGAACCGGTTGCGATCCAGCCGCACATAAGAACGGTCGCGCAATGTCGAAAGGATCGAGGCATAGGTCGAAGGGCGGCCGATGCCGAGTTCTTCGAGCTTGCGCACAAGGCTGGCTTCGGAATAGCGCGGCGGCGGTTCGGTGAAATGCTGCTCCGGCGAGACCTTCTCGACGGCGGTCGCATCGCCTTGCTTGACGCGCGGAAGCTTGGAGCCGTCTTCGTCGGACTCGTCGTCCTTGCCTTCCTGGTAGAGGGTGAGAAAGCCATCGAACAGCGTAACGGTGCCGGTGGCTCGGAGAATGACGTTCTTGTCGTCGGAGGCGACATCGACGGTGGTGCGCTCGAGTTCGGCGCTTTCCATCTGGCTCGCGACCGCGCGCTTCCAGATGAGTTCGTAAAGCTTGGCTTGATCGCTATCGAGGTGACGCGCGATCTCATCCGGAATCCGGTCGAAGCTGGTGGGGCGGATCGCTTCGTGCGCTTCCTGCGCGTTCTTGGCTTTGGACGTATAGGCACGCGGCGTGCTCGGCACGTAACGATCGCCATAGCGCTTGCCGATCATGCTGCGGGCTTCTGTGATGGCCTCGGGCACCATCGTCACGCCATCGGTTCGCATATAGGTGATGAGGCCGACCATATCGCCTTCGATATTGGCGCCTTCATAGAGGCTCTGTGCGACCTGCATCGTCCGCTTGGCCGCAAAGCCAAGCTTACGCGAGGCTTCCTGCTGCAACGTCGAGGTGATGAAGGGCGGCGAGGGATTGCGCTTGACCGGCTTGCTCTCGACGCTGTCGACCTTGAAGCGGCGCGCATTGATCGCTGCGACGGCGCGGTCGGCATCGGCCTGGTTCTTGAGCGAGAGCTTGTCGAGCTTCTTGCCGTCGAGATGGGTGAGATGCGCGGAGAAGTTTCCGGCATCGGCGCTCAGATCGGCATCGATGGTCCAATATTCTTCTGCCTTGAACGCTTCGATCTCCTGTTCGCGTTCCACGACGAGACGCAGCGCGACGGATTGCACGCGTCCCGCCGAGCGCGCGCCCGGAAGCTTGCGCCACAGAACCGGCGACAGCGTGAAGCCGACGAGATAGTCGAGTGCACGTCGCGCCAGATAGGCATCAACGAGTTCTTCGTTGATCTCGCGCGGGTGCTGGATCGCCTCGAGCAGTGCGGCTTTGGTCACCGCATTGAAAACGACGCGCTCGATCTTCTTGCCTTTGAGCGCATTCTTCTGATTGAGGACCTGCAGCACGTGCCAGGAGATTGCTTCGCCCTCGCGATCGGGATCGGTCGCCAGGATCAGCTTGTCGGCTTTCTTGAGCGCCTCGGCGATGTCCTTGATGCGCTTCTGGGCCCGGTCGTCGACCTCCCAGGTCATGGCGAAGTCTTCGTCCGGCTTCACCGACCCGTCCTTGGAGGGCAGGTCGCGGATATGGCCGAAGCTGGCCATCACCTGATAATCGGGCCCCAGATATTTGCTGATGGCTTTGATCTTGCCGGGGGATTCGACGATGAGAACGTTCATGTGAAACAAAATTACTCGGAATTTGGGGCGCTACGGCGCCCGCAAGCCGAAAACGCGCCGATTTCGGGGGTGGCTTCTGGGCGGGCGGGACACTGATGTAAGGATGCAAGCCGTGTCAACGAAGGATTGGGCGCAAAAATTTACTCAGGGTTGTACTTTTTGCTGGGAAATACGGTCGATGTAACTATAAGTTGCTGTCGGCCCGGTCGATTGCCATCCGGGCACTGAAGCGATCCCAACGGTAAATGGCCACGAAACTCCTAGGTTCCAAGGCGCCCAAGACTGAGCTCGATCCAGCGCAGACAGCGCAGTACACGGCCGAATTTGCTGAATCTCTGGGGAAAATCGCCTTTCGGCAGGGTCAGCTCCTGTTGGCGCATTTTCTGGAATTGGCCGCATTCGAGGCCCGCAGCCAGGCGATTCAGGCCCAGGAGACCCGATTGCCCGAGTGACGGGCGAGGCGGCCGGCGAGCTCAAGTTCCAGCAAGACAGTCAAAACCGCCGCCGCGGGTGCCTTGCAAAGCCGGATCAATTCGTCGACATCAACCGGAGCTGGCCCAAGTGCTTCCTCAATCAGCTTGCGGATCCGGTCGGCCTCGGCTTCCAGCGCCGAGCGGTCGGGCAGCGCGGAACTGGATTTGTGATCCGGTTCCCTGAATTCGCGGCCCAGAATTGGGCGAAGGACTGCGATCACGTCCTCGGCCGTCTCGATCAGCGCGGCGCCTTCGCGGATCAATCGGTTCGCACCCTTCGCACGCGGGTCGAGCGGCGAGCCAGGGACAGCGAAGATCTCGCGGTTCTGCTCGAGTGCGTAATTGGCCGTGATCAAGGAGCCTGATCCTTCGGCGGCCTCGACGACGATCACGCCGCGCGACAGTCCGGAGATCAACCGGTTGCGGCGCGGGAAGTGGCGCGCTTGCGGCGTCTGGCCGAGCGGCATCTCGGAGACGATCGCTCCCTCGGCCTTGATGCGTTCGTACAATCCGGCGTTCTCCGGCGGATAGATCACGTCGATGCCACCGGCAATTACTGCGCAGGTGCCGCTTGCGAGTGAACCCTCATGCGCAGCGGTGTCGATCCCGCGCGCGAGGCCGGAAACGACGACGAAGCCCGCCGCGCCCAATTCGGCCGCAAGTGTGCCCGCGAATTTGCGCCCCAGCGCGGAGGCGTTGCGCGCTCCGACAATGCCGATCATCTCGCGGCTGAACAGAGCAACGTGACCAAGCACGGAAATCAGCGGTGGTGGCGGATCGAGCGCGGCGAGGCCGGGTGGAAACTCCGGCTCGACAGACGCAATCAATCGTCCGCCCATCTTGTGGAGTTTATCGATCTCCTCCCGTGCATCGTCATCTGACGGCGGTTTCAACGGTTCGCCGCCGCCGCGTTTGCTCAGCCGCGGGAGTTCGGCAAGCGATGCGGTCGCCGAGCCGAAGCGCGCGATCAACTGGGCGAAGGTGACCGGCCCGACATTCGGCGTGCGCGCCAATCGCAGCCAGGCGCGGCGTTCGCCTTCGCTCAGCGGTCGTGAAGCGGGGGGCATCTAATTGGCAGACTTCTTCTCACCGATGCGCGGTTCTTCGCCACGCAACAGCCGCGCAATGTTCTGGCGGTGCACCGCAATAATCGCCAGCGCCAGAATTACGGTCAATATGGCGTAGAGCGGACCGGCGATGAAGTACATATAAAGCGGCGCCAGTGCTGCGGTAATGAGCGCGGAGAGCGAGGAGATGCGCGAGATCACGGCCGCCGTGAGCCAGGTCGCGCCCGCGAGCAATGCCGCCGGCCAAGAGAGCGCCAGCAGCACACCAAATGCAGTGGCGACGCCCTTTCCGCCCTTGAAGGCCAGCCACACCGGAAACAAATGGCCCAGAAACGCACCGAGTCCCGCGAATAATGCACCATCGACGCCATACAGCTTCTGACCGAGCAGGACCGCGACCGCGCCCTTTGCTGCGTCGAACAGCACCGTCGCCGCCGCGGCCCCGTATTTGCCGGTACGCAGCACATTGGTCGCGCCGATGCTGCCGGAGCCGATGGTGCGCACATCGCCAGCGCCCGCGAGCCATGCGAAGATGAGGCCGAACGGGATTGACCCCAGAAGATAGCCGCCTGCGAGGCTTATGCCGCAAGCCTGCCAGTTCATCGCCATACCGAATGTCATGCTCGCCGCCCGTCCCATTCAACCGCAGGATAGCAGCAGCGCGGACACAAGAAAGGGTGTTATCCGGTGTAACCGAACTTCGCCGCCGCTGCGTCGCTTTCGAAATAGGCTGTCTCGCCCCGCTTCGTGCCGGTGACCACAGTCTCGATATCGGATTCGCAATAGAAGCAGCGGAGCCTGAGCCCGTCCTTCTTCACGACGTAGAATTTATTGGCGGTGTAGGCGCCATCGTGTTCGTCGTGGGTGATGCAGTTCCTGTTGCGGCATTCCATGCCGAGTTCGCGCGGCTGCACATAGATCGGATAGTCCGAAGTGCCGAAGCCTCCATTGAACTTTTTGAGTGACGTGCGCTTGTCGAGGTCGAGCAGGGCGGCAATCAGCGCCATGCGCACCGGCACGCCATAGGCCGCCTGGCGGAAATAGGCTGCGCGCGGCATCTCATCGAGGTCCTTGTCCAGCTCGCCGACGCGCGGTAGCGGATGTAGCACGCTGGCATGTTTGTATTTGTCCTCTTCGAGGAAGCGGCGGTCCACTTTCAGATAGTCGTTGCGCTGGCCCTCTGCCCAACGCTCCTTCTGGAAGCGGGTCATATAGAAGATGTCGATCTCGTCCTTGACGGGGATCAGCGCCAGCTGATGCGGCTGATCCGCGGTTTTGTAGATGACATCGATGTCGTTCTTCTTTTTCTCGATCCGATCGTTCTTCGGCATGGGATGTGAATGGAATTCGTTGCGCAGCCGCCAGTCGACATGCTCCGGCAACTCCATGCCCATGCCGCCGGGCATCAGCATGATATTCGCGCGGAAGCGGGCGAGTGCGTAGACGAAGGAATGGATGGTCCGGCTTCCTTTAAGATCGCCGGAGATCACGACATTCAAATTCTTGAGCGACTTCTTCTCCTGCTGGAGGGTGAAAAGGTCGCACAGCGTCTGCGTCGGATGCTCGTGCGCGCCGTCGCCGCCATTGATGACGGGAATGCTCGCGAATTCGGCGGCGAGCTTCGCCGCACCATCGCGCGGATGGCGGATGACGAGGATATCCGCGTAGTTCGATACGACGCGCACCGTGTCGGCGAGGCTTTCGCCCTTCGCGGCGGAGCTTGTCGCGGGATCGGCGCTGCTGATCGTGTCGCCGCCCAGCCGCAACGCGGCGCTCTCGAAGGAAAGGCGGGTCCGCGTACTGGGCTCGTAGAACAGCGTCGCGAGGATTTTGCCCGAGGCGGTCCGCGCGCTGCGCGCGATGCGATGCTTGTCGGATTTATGTCCCAGGTCTTTCAGGTATCGCGCCGCCGCCGCGAAGATTTTCGTGATCTCGTCATCGGTCAGGTCGTTGATCGACGTGACGTGGCGAAGCGGATTGCCGAGCTTGCGCGCGCTTTTGCGAGGTGCCGCCTTGGCCGGTTTTCTTGCGGATTTTCTTGGGGTCATCAAAGCGTGGCTTATAAGAGTGTCGGATCGGGCGAGCAAGGTCAGGCGTGACTGATATCCTCAAGAACGCGTCCCGCTGGCTCCGGCAAGAACAGCAGCCCAAACAACGCTATGGGAATCGCAAGCAATGACACCGAAATCGCCGGGCCATGGGCGTGGAAATAATCGTACCAGACGCCTTCGAGGCCGAGTGACACACCGCCCAACATGATCTCGACGCAGTAGCAGAGCCCGCCAATAGTGGCGCGGTAGGCGGTCGGCATGATTTCCGCCGACATGCTTCGGACCAGTGAATCGGCTGTGAAGAATCCGAAGAACGCCGTGATCCACAGCGCCGGAACGATGGCGCCTGGGACGCTGCCGAAGAAGACACCATAGGCAATGCCGCAGACGCTCATCATCAGGAAGATGACGAGCTTGCGGCCGACGCGATCACTCAGGCGTCCCATCAGGATGTTGAGCCACAGCGCGAACAATCCGCCTGGGATCATCAGAGCCGACGCCTGCCATGGCGCATAATGCAACGTCTTCTGCAGATAGCTCGCGGCCAGAACCGTGCCGGGCCCGATGGCGAAACCCCACGCGCCGACAACGAGCGTGATCAGAAGAATGCGGCCGGGGAATTCGCGCCCAATGCGCCGCACCATGTCGAATGCGCCGCCGATCCGCGCATGGAGTTTTTGAACCTCGTCATGGCGGATCCGGAAGCGCTTGGTTTCAGGCAGGCGGCGGCGCAGGAACGCCACGAAAAACATCGAGAACCCGCCGATGACATAAAGCGCACGCCAATGGTAAGGGAGGATGTTGACCGCGGCGAAGCAGAGCGCCGCCAAACCCGCGCCCGTGTAAGTGAGCCCCGCAAGCGTCCCCGCTGCCCAGCCGCGCACATTGGCGGCGACTTCCTCGACGATGACGACAATGCAGAGCATCTCCTCCGCATAGCCGAACACGCGCGTGAGAACTTGAAGCCAGACGAATTGGACATAAGTCGCTGAGAACGCAGTCGCGAGCGTGAATGCCGCCTGTCCGAAAATCGTGATGAGAAGCAGCCGCCGGCGTCCCACGATGTCTGCCGTGAGCGCCAGTGTCATTGCAACGAGCGTGGCGATGCGAAAATAGGTGACCGTGAGCCCGATCTGGTTTTCGGGTATATGAAGACTTGCCTGAATCTGCGGAATCGCGAAGCCATAGACGTTCTGGTCGAACCCCGCGAATAGCGCTGCAAGGCCAACCAGCAAGAACACGCGCTCTTCGCGCCGGTTCATCGGCTGGTTCGGCCGCACGAATGGTGGAAGCCAATAGAAGCGTGCGGGCAGATCGTCGTTGGGCGTCGTCATCGCGTCCTCATGCGGCGAAGGCGGTCGAGCGTGCCCTGAAGGATATAGGCCGCCGCCATCTTGTCGACGACCTCCGACCGCCGTTTGCGGGACGCGTCGGCATCAATCAGTGTGCGTGTGACGGCTGCCGTGGAAAGGCGTTCGTCCTGAAGGCAGATAGGGATGTCGGATCGTGCCGCGAAGTTCCTTGCGAAGGCGCGTGCGGATTGCGCCGACGGTCCGTCGCTGCCGTCCATGTTGAGCGGCAGGCCGACGATCAAACCGCCGACCCCATGCTCGGCGATGATCTTTTCGATCTTGGCGGCGTCGTTCGAGAACTTGCCGCGCGCCAGGGTCTCCATCGGCGTGGCGACCGAACGCGAGGTGTCGGAGAGCGCAAGCCCGATTGTCTTCTCGCCGAGGTCGAAACCGAGCAGCCGCGCACCGGGCGCAAGGCTGGCGTGAAGGCTCTCGATATCGACGATGCTCAAGCGCGCTGCCCGATCTCGATGCGGTTGCCGGCGGGATCGCGAATGAAGAAGCGGGTCAATCCTTCTGCCGTGCCTTCATCCTCGATCGGCACATTACGCGATTGCACGGTAGTCTTGGCTGCAGCGAGGTCGCCGACCAGAAAACAAATATGGCGCTTGCTTTTGGGGCTCGGCTCCGGATCGATGCCGATATGCATCTGGGTGGTGGGGCTGATCTGGAACCAAGCGCCGCCGCGGGCCTTCAGCTTCTCCGGCTTTTTGACTTCGGTCAGGGCAAGAACCGTTCGATAGAACGACAAGCATTCCGGCTCCAGCGCCTTTGGCACCGCAATCTGGATATGATCGATGCCGATAATCCCCAGCGACAACAAAAACCTCCCATTTCCATGCCGTTTGCTTGCCAGTCCGGTCCCCGGTTGCTAGCAAGACGGCTCCTCTTACCACAATGAGCAAGCCCATGTCCGTCGACAAGGACACCGTGCGACGCATCGCGAAACTGGCCCGTATCGCCCTCGATGAGGGGCGCGTGGAGCCCATGGCGCAGGAGCTGAACGGCATCATGGCGTGGGTGGAGCAATTGAACGAAGTTGATGTGACCGGTGTCGCGCCGATGACCAGCGTGGTCGCGCAGAAGCTCAAGATGCGCGATGACGTCGTGACCGAGGGCGGAAATGCGGACGCGTTGATGGCCAATGCGCCGGGCGGCGAGGACAATTTCTTCGTCGTGCCGAAAGTGGTGGAATAGGCGATGACCAATCCCACCGATTTCACCCTGGCGGAAGCGCGCGATGCCGTTCGCGCGAAGAAGATTTCGTCTGTCGAGCTGACGAATGCGTTCGTCGGCGCGGTCGAGGCTGCGCGTCCTTTGAACGCGTTCGTGACCGAGACGCCAGAGCGTGCGCTCGAAATGGCGGCAGTGTCGGATGCGCGCATCGCGAAAGGCGAGGGTGGCGCGCTTGAAGGTCTGCCGCTCGCAATCAAGGATTTGTTCTGTACCAAGGGCGTACGCACGACGGCGGGCTCGAACATCCTGTCGAATTTCGTGCCGCAGTATGAATCCACCGTCACGCAGAATCTGTGGGATGCGGGCGCCGTTATGCTCGGCAAAACGAACATGGATGAGTTCGCCATGGGCTCGTCCAACGAGAGCAGCCATTTCGGCCCCGTGTTCAATCCCCATCGCTCGCGCGGATCGAATGCGAATCTCGTGCCCGGGGGGTCGTCCGGCGGATCGGCCGCGGCCGTGTCGGCGAATGTCTGCCTTGCCGCGACCGGCACGGATACCGGCGGCTCAATTCGCCAGCCCGCTGCAGTGACGGGGATTGTCGGACTGAAGCCGACCTATGGCCGCTGCTCGCGCTACGGCATCGTCGCGTTTGCGTCGTCGCTCGATCAGGCAGGCCCGATGACGAAGACGGTGCGCGACGCCGCGATGCTGTTGCGTGCGATGGCGAGCGTCGATCCCAAAGACTCTACCAGCGTCGATGTGGTGGTGCCGGACTACGAGGCGAGTCTGGAATCCGGCGTGAAGGGTCTGCGTGTCGGCATTCCGAAGGAATATCGGATCGATGGCATGTCGCCAGAGATCGAAGCGCTTTGGACAAAGGGGATTGAATGGCTGAGGGCGCAGGGGGCCGAGATCGTGGACGTCTCGCTGCCGCACACGAAATATGCGCTGCCCACTTATTATATCGTCGCCCCTGCGGAGGCGTCCTCGAACCTCGCCCGCTATGACGGCGTACGGTTCGGACATCGCGCCAAGGATATCGGCGACATCACAGGTCTCTACGAGAAGAGTCGCGCCGAAGGCTTCGGCAAGGAAGTCCAGCGCCGCATCCTCGTCGGCACCTATGTGCTGTCGTCCGGCTACTACGACGCTTATTATATCCGGGCTCAGAAGCTCAGAACTCTCGTCGCCCAGGATTTTGGCGAGGCCTACAAGAAATGTGACGTGCTGCTCACACCGGCGACGCCGGGGCCTGCCTTCGCGGTTGGTGCGAAGTCGGACGATCCGGTGGCGATGTATCTCAATGACGTGTTCACCGTGACAGTGAATCTCGCCGGCCTTCCCGCGATCTCCGTTCCGTCGGGCCTGACTGCCGATGGCCTGCCCTTGGGCCTTCAGATCATCGGCAAGGCTTTCGATGAGGCAACGGTGCTGCGCGCCGGCCGTGCATTGGAAGTCGCCGCGAATTTCAATGCCAAACCGGCGCAGTGGTGGAGAGCGGCATGAGCGAGCGCTCCGTCAGAACGATCAAGGGCGGCACCGGCGATTGGGACGTCGTCATTGGCATGGAGGTCCATGCCCAGGTCATTTCCAGGTCCAAGCTGTTCTCCGGCGCCTCGACGGAATTCGGTGCCGAGCCGAACAGCCAGGTGAGCTTCATTGATGCCGGCATGCCCGGAATGTTGCCGGTGATCAACAAATTCTGCGTTGAGCAGGCGGTACGAACCGGCCTTGGCCTCAAGGCGAAGATCAATCTGCGCAGCATCTTCGACCGCAAGAACTACTTCTTTCCCGATCTTCCTGCCGGCTATCAGATCAGCCAGTACAAGGACCCGATCGTGGGCGAGGGCGAAGTCTTCATCGATCTCGCCAGCGGCGAAAGCATCCCCGTCGGTATTGAGCGGCTGCATCTGGAACAGGACGCTGGCAAGAGCCTCCACGACCAGCATCCGGAAAGCTCCTATATCGACCTGAACCGCGCCGGCACCGCGCTGATGGAGATCGTCTCCAAACCGCACATGCGCTCATCGGAGGAGGCGGCTGCGTTCCTGCGCAAGCTGCGCGCTATCGTGCGCTATCTCGGCACCTGCGATGGCAACATGGACGAAGGCTCGATGCGCGCTGACGTGAACGTCTCGGTCTGCCGCGCCGGCCAGTATGATAAATTCCGCGCTGACGGCGACTTCAAACACCTCGGAACGCGTTGCGAGATCAAGAATGTCAACTCGATGCGCTTTGTGCAGATGGCCGTCGAATATGAAGCCCGGCGTCAGATCGAGATCATCGAAGGCGGCGGCAGCATCAAGCAGGAAACCCGCCGCTATGATAGCAAGCTAAACGAGACACGTTCGATGCGCTCCAAGGAGGATGCGCATGACTATCGCTATTTCCCCGACCCCGATCTGCTACCGCTGGTTCTGGAGCAGGGCTGGGTGGACGAGATCAAGCAGTCCCTCCCCGAATTGCCGGACGATAAGAAAGCCCGCTTCGTGGCCATGGGGCTGTCGCCCTACGACGCCTCGGTTCTGGTCGCCGAGCGCGAGATTGCAGACTATTTCGAGGCGATGCTGGCGGACGGCGCCGAGGCTAAGGCCGGGGCCAACTGGCTGAGCAACGAATATTTCGGCCGTCTCAATAAGGCCGGGCTCTCGCTCGCGCACGGTCCCGTGTCCGCTAAGGCCAATAGTGCCATCGTGCAGATGATTTCGGCCAACACGATCTCGGGAAAGCTCGCCAAGGATCTAATGGACATCGTGTGGAGCGAGGGCGGCGACCCGCGCGCGATCGTCGAGACGCGCGGAATGAAGCAGGTCACCGACACGAGCGCGATCGAGAAGGTTGTTGACGCCGTGATCGCCGCAAATCCCGACAAGGTCGAGGAAGTGAAAGCGAAACCGAAACTCGCCGCGTGGTTTGTCGGTCAGGTGATGAAGCAGAGCGGTGGAAAAGCGAATCCGCAGGCGGTGAACGCGATCCTCAAGGTGCGACTCAATTTGCCGGATGAGGGGTGATTCGCGCATTCGCAGGAATTTTTGTCCCGCGCAAGCGAAATCGTCGAAATTCGATCAGTATACTGACGAACCAATTTAATATAATAAAAATACGGGTTAAATGATCCTCCGTAAAATCGCGTTCTGCACGGAGTGTGGGGTAGTATTGCAATATTGCGTGCAACCCACTCATATTGTTTGCGTTTTGGGGGATGCGATTCGCAGGACCCGAACCAAACGTTAGAGGAGTTGTTCACATGCCAATGACAGCGAAGAAGAAGAAAGCGAAGAAGGCCCCTGCAAAGAAGAAGGCCAAGAAGACGAAGCGCAAGAAGAAATAAGCTGCGTTGATCCAGTCAACGTAGTTGTCACGGTTCTCCAAAGTTAGGAGTAACCAGTGAACAAGGCGATGGCCGCGGCCCCCCGAAGGGTGTCGCGGCCGAGCCGTTTCTGGCATACAGGCCGCCGCTCATTAGATGGAGGCAGGCCATGGCCAAACCCAAAAAGAGGTCCGCGAAGGGCGTGCCGAAGCGCAAAGCCGCCGCCAAGCCCGCTCGCAAGGCATTTCCCGCGCGCCGGACCGCCAAAAAGGCGGCCAAACCGATCGAACTCTATTATTGGCCGACGCCCAATGGCTGGAAGATCAGTATCATGCTGGAGGAGTGCAGGCTCCCCTATGTGATGGTGCCGGTGAACATCGGAAAGGGCGAGCAGTTCCAGCCCGGCTTCCTGAAGATTTCGCCCAACAACCGCATGCCGGTGATCGTCGACCCGGATGGCCCGGGCGGGAAGCCGATCTCGATCTTCGAGTCAGGCGCGATCCTGCAATATCTCGGCCGCAAGACCGGCAAGTTCTACCCGAAGGACGAGCGCAAGCGCGTCGCCGTCGATGAGTGGCTGTTCTGGCAGATGGCGGGACTAGGGCCGATGACGGGCCAGGCCAATCATTTCCTCAACTACGCCAAGGAAGGCAACGACTACGCCCGCCAGCGCTATATGGACGAAGTCCACCGCCTGCTCGGCGTGATGAACAAGCAGCTTGCGTCGCATGAATATCTGGCGGGCGCCTATTCCATCGCCGACATGGCGAGCTGGGGCTGGGTGATCGGCGCGTCGCGCATGTACGACCTCGGCGCCGAATTTCCAAATCTGAAGGCGTGGCGCGACAAAATCGGTAAGCGTCCTGCTGTGGACCGCGGCTTCAAGCTTGGTCGCGAGCTTCGCGAAGCACAGAACGCCGATCCGAAGGCACAGGAAGAGGCGCGCAAGGTCCTGTTCGGGCAGCGTGCGCGGACATAGAGGCCCAGCCGCGGAAGTAAATTTTTCCTGAATTTCAATGCTAAACGCGTTAACGGTGCCTTAGCTAATCTCGCCCCACGATCCACCTGCGCGAAAAAATCGCGTGATGGTGACCGAAGGGGGAGTTTGCGATGGCGTGCATAGATATCGATGCGCTGACGCAATATGAGAGCGACGCCAAGCAGGGACGCGCTGACGCGCTCTACAATCTGGGGCTGGCCTATTCGACGGGACAGGGCGTGGGGGTGGATTTCATCGCCGCGCACAAATGGTTCAACCTCGCGGCGATGCGCGGTGTCGATGAAGCGAAGCGCTGGCGTGCGCAGATCTCAAGCGAGATGAACAATTCCCAGATCGCCGAGGCGCAACGCCTCGCGCGTGAGTGGCTGTCAATCTTCCGCTAGTCTTTTAACGCGCCGTCTTTGGCTTTGGCGACGGAACCGGGATCGGTTCCGCGGCGGACGGCGGCGGCGTGTAGTCCAGGACCTTCACCGACGGCGCATTCGGCGCGTAGAGATCATTCATGATTCGTAACGGCAGGTCGCGGCCGGCGAGCCGGTTGCGATAAACCTGCGTATTCTCAAAAACCCGCATCAGATAGTTCCGCGTCTCGCCAAACGGTATCTGCTCGATCCAGTCGATCGGGTCTGTCGCGGGGCTGCGCGGATCGCCATTGTTCGCGATCCATTTCTTCGCATTGGTGGGGCCCGCGTTGTAGGCGGCCATCGACAGGGTGAGCGATCCCCCCCAATTGCTAATGTAGCTGCCGAACTCCGCCATGCCCAGTTGCATGTTGTAGGTCGGGTCGCCGAGCAGATCGTTCGGGCGGTACGGTACGCCTGCGAGGTCGGAATCGTGCCTCGCGCCCCCGGGCATGATCTGCATGATGCCGCGCGCGCCCGGTGCGCTGACAGACCACGGATCGAACTCCGTTTCCTGCCGGATAAGGCCGAGCACCATCGCCGGCTCCGGACCATTGCCGGGACCGTGATAGGCCGGAACCGAGATCATCGGATGCGTGAAGGGCAGGTAAAGAACGTTGTTGTAGCTCGCCTGTTTGGCGACGCGCACCGCGACCTCGCGATAGCCCATGTCCACGAGAGCCTGCGAAAGCGCTGCAGCACGCTTGGACTCGGGATGGAGCTCTTGCGCGTGCAACGCGAACACCCGCAGCAGGCTCACCTGACCAAGATCAGCCAGCACCTTCATCGGATGGGTGAGTTCGTCCTGCTCGAAATCGGCTTTCGCAGAGGCGGTATCGACCGGCAGGCTGTCGATATGGAGGGTGGGGGTCGCGTCGATCCGCGCCAATGCGAGCTGGCCATAAAACGTCGTCGAAGCTTTTGAGGCGAGTTTGTATTGCTGCCAGGCGTCCGCGAGATTGCCGGCGGCTTCGTAAGTGCGTCCTTCCCAGTAATGCGCGCGCGCGAGGCTGATAGGGCGCGAGACACCGGCTTCGAGCTTCTGAAAATGCGGCGCGGCGGTCTTGGGTTCTTTCAGGAAGCGTAGCGCCACCCAGCCCGCCATGAATTCGCATTCCGAGAATTCGTCGCCCGGATTGAAATCGGCCCGTTCCAGGAGTTGGTAGGCAGTGCGGTAGTTGCCGTCCTTCAGCGCCTCACGGACGATGATGTTGGTCTCGGCCCAGACCTTGGCACTATGGGCCCTTGCGATTTTGCCGCCGGTCAGCGCGCGGAGCAGGAGCGACTCTGCCTGATTGTTGTCGCCCGCACGGCGCGCGGTTCTGGCGCGATCGAACAACAGGTCGGGATCGGCGCTGAGATCGCCGGGCAGGCTCGCCGCCATCTTCTGGCCAGCCGCGGGATTGGATCGGAGCGCCAAGCGCGCCTGGGCGACCTGCTGGGCTTCGTTGCTAGCCCGCGAGATCTGGCGTCGCGCGCTCGCGGTATCGTCTCGCCAGAGAAGGTTGGTGAGCCGCTGGCGGTCCGTATCGGCGGACAGCATCGCGCCATCCTTCTGGACGATGGCGAGTTCCTGCTCCGGCTCGAAGCTGGAATTGATCCAGGCCTCGCGGATGAGATCGCGCCCTTTGGTGACCTGTCCGGACGCGATCAGGGCCTCGCCGAGGCGCACCTTGCCCAGGCCGCTGACCGGCGCGCGCGAGCCGAACCAGGCGATCACCTGTGCCGGCGTCATGTTCAGGTCGAGCGCGGCCTCCGCGCGCGAATAGAGGGTGTCGCGGTTCGGCCAGTCCGGGTTGGCCTTCAGAAAGGCGTTGATCTGGTCGAAGCTCGCGCCGCTGTTCTTGTCGAGCAGGTAGCGCCATTCGACCAGCCGCTTCGCCGCGCCATCGCGGCCCTGCTGTGCCAGACCCTGCGCCCCGATCCAGTCGCCATGGTCGGCATCGTCGAAGGCGCGGCTGAAAAGGTCATGATCGGTCGCACTCAGGATGTGAATGAGGGCGGTATGCCGTTCGGGACTGATCGTCGGACCGTTGTCCGCGCCCTCATAGTCCTGGATTGGCTGCATCATTACGACGCTGCCGTTCTGCGTAAGCCCTGGAGGCAGGTTGGACGTCTGGGCACAGACCTTCGTGCCTCCCGACAGGAGCACGACGCAGGCGGCAAGGGTACGGAAGGATTTCATTGCACCGAATCTGAGGGCGGGTTCGCCGATATGAGACCCGGACCAAAGCCTAATTGCGGCAGCCGAAGTGCGCCAGAAACTATATCGGCCGTCAGGACGCTTTTCGTCGCGGGCGTGGCACAAGCTCCCCACCGCAATTCGGGCATCGTCCCTGCATGGTTTCAGTGCAGCTTGCGCAAAAAGTGCATTCAAAGCTGCATATCCGCGCCCGATCGCTGTCATGCGCCAGCGGCAATTCGCAGCGCTCGCATTTGGACCGCATTTCGAGGGCCATACTTGCTCCATCCGCCGCTGCGCCTGTACCTTGCGCACTATTCCACGGAACTTCGCCATGTCACCCGTCCGCGAACGCATAAGAGGGTCTATCCCCGCGCTCATCACCCCGCTGAAAGACGGCAAGGTGGACGAGGCGGCGTTCCGCAAGCTCGTGAACTGGCAGATCGACCAGGGAAGCCATGGGCTGGTTCCCTGCGGAACAACCGGCGAGTCGCCGACCTTGAGCCATGACGAACACATGCGCGTGGTCGAGATCTGCGTGGAAGAGGCGCGCGGCCGCGTACCTGTGATCGCGGGTGCGGGCTCCAACTCGACCGCCGAAGCGATCTCGCTCACCAAACACGCCAAGGAGGTCGGCGCCGACGCCGTGTTGTCCGTGACCGGCTACTACAACAAACCGTCGCAGGAAGGCCTGTATCGTCACTATGCCGCGATCGTGGACGCGGTCGACATACCGGTGCTCGTCTACAACATCCCGGCGCGGGCCATTGTGGAGATGTCGGTCGAGTTGATGGGGCGGCTCGCGAAACTCAAAAATATAATCGGCGTGAAAGACGCGACGGCCAATCTCGCGCGTCCGATCCGTGAGCGCATTGCCTGCGGCCATGACTGGCGGATGCTGTCCGGCGAGGACGCGACCACGCTCGGCTATATGGTGCAGGGCGGGCATGGCTGCATCTCGGTGACGGCGAATGTCGCGCCGAAGCTCTGCGCCGATTTCCAGAATGCCTGCGCGCAGGGCGCTTGGGACACCGCGCTTGTGCTGCAGGAGAAGCTCATGCCGCTGCACGATGCGATGTTCGTGGAGCCCAGCCCGGCGCCGGTGAAATATGCGGGATCGTTGATCGGCGTCTGCACAGACGAGGTTCGCCTGCCGCTGGTGCCGGCGACCGATGCTGCGCGCGCGAAGGTGCGCGAGGCGATGCAGGCTGTAGGCATCAAATGATGGCTCCCACGCCGACCCTCCCCTTGAGGGAGGGTCGAAATTTGTTTCGAGCGAATGCGAGAAAGAAATTTCGGGGAGGGGTGAATGTTGCGCACCCCTCCCCGAAAAATTCTTCGCTGCGCTCCGAATTTGTCGACCCTCCCTCAAGGGGAGGGTAAGCTCATGGCCAAGAAGAAAGACGACGGCACCAAGATCGTCGCCGACAACCGCAAGGCGCGCTTCTCCTATTCGATCGAGGATACGCTGGAAGCGGGGATCATGCTGTTCGGCTCCGAGGTGAAGTCGCTGCGCAGCGGGCGCTCGACCATCGCGGAGTCCTATGCCTATGCGAAGGACGGCGAACTGTTTCTCGTCAATTCCTATATTCCCGAATACACGCAGGCGAGCCGCTTCAATCACGAGCCGCGCCGTCAGCGGAAGCTTCTGGTTCACAAGCGCGAGGCGAACAAACTCGCCGCCGCGATCCAGCGCGAGGGCATGACGCTTGTTCCGTTGCGCCTCTATTTCAATCCCAAGGGCATCGCCAAGATCGAACTCGGCATCGCCAAAGGCAAGAAGCTCCACGACAAGCGCGAGACCGAAAAACAACGCGACTGGCAACGCGACAAGGCGCGGTTGATGCGGAACAAGGGATAGCCCAAGGGGCTGCTGTGGGCGGATTGCTCAGCCAAACAATGCGAGAATGCCAACGATCGCTTGAATGACATCGGCTAAGAACCAGAGGCCGTTCGCGAAAAGCTCAAGGCCTTTACGCCAACCTTGGTCCGCTACCACGCAGATCGTCGCAAATACCAATGCGAAGATCGCCGATCCACACCAGAACCAAGCCAGCGCCATCTAGGCCTCGGCTATTCGGCCGCATATTCAAGATTTAGGAACTCATTTCTCTCGCGCAAGGGCCTAAAGCGCGTGCAGCGCTGCGATCTTGGCCTGTTTCACCACCGCGTCGAACATCGCTTCGGTGAGCACGCCGGTGTTGGTGTTGTAGCGGCTGCAGTGGTAGCTGGAGATCAGCGCGATTTCCTTTCCGTCACCATGGGCGGCCTTGAGCCGCCCATCCATTTTTTTCTTTGTCGATGGATGGATGGCCGGGTCAGGCCCGGCCATGGTGAGAGGTAGGGAGTACGCAACACCGTGCTTGAACGGATGCGTGGATTTCTTCGCGCCAAGCGTGTCGCACACGCTGTCATGCGCGATCTTGCCCAGCGCGAGGATGACGCGGAGGTGGGGCAGGGCTGCGATCTGCGCGCTCAGGAATTGGCGGCAGGTTTTGATCTCGGCGGGCAGGGGCTTGTTCTCCGGCGGCACGCAGCGCACGGCGTTCGAAATCGCACAATCGACAAGTTCAAGTCCGTCATCGGCGCGCTCGGCATAGACGCCGCGTGCGAGACCGTGCTTCAGCAGGGTTGCGTAGAGAAGATCGCCGGCCCAGTCGCCGGTGAACGGACGCCCGGTCTTGTTCGCACCGTGCAGTCCCGGCGCGAGGCCGACGATCAGCAACCGGACATTATGCCCGAGGAAGCTCGGCACCGGATTGTTGAAGTAGTCCGGATGCGCGAGCCGGTTCACCGCGCGGAAACTCGCCAGGCGCGGGCAGAGGGGACAGTCTTTCGGAGGTTCAATTTGCGAGTGATGAGAAGACATCGTTTATCGAATCTACCCTCCCCTTGAGGGAGGGTCGACAATTTGCTTCGAGCGAAGCGAGAAACAAATTTCGGGGAGGGGTATTTTGCGGCCGCTGACCCCTCCCCGAAAACGCTGCGCGTTTTCGACCCTCCCTCAAGGGGAGGATGGAATTATGCCGATTGCGCGTAGGCCGGTGCCGATTGCGCCGTGCGCGGGCCGCCTTCGCGCATGATCATCGGCTTGAGTTCCTCGAGCTCGATGAAATTGTCGGCCTGGCGGCGCAGATCGTCGGCAACCATCGGCGGCTGTGTGCGTATGGTAGAGACGACGCTGACGCGGCGGCCCTTGCGCTGCGCGGCTTCGACCAGCCTGCGGAAATCGCCGTCGCCGGAGAAGATGACAATGTGATCGACCTGGTCGGCCATCTCCATCACGTCGATGGCGAGTTCGATGTCCATGTTGCCCTTGACGCGGCGGCGGCCCTGGCTGTCGGTGAATTCCTTGAGCGGCTTGGTGACGACCGCGAAGCCGTTATAGTCCAGCCAATCGACGAGCGGGCGCAGCGGCGAGAATTCCTGATCCTCGGCGACCGCCGTGTAATAAAAGGCGCGAACCAGAATTCCCTTGCGTGCGAACAATTCGAGTAACCGTTTGTAGTCGATGTCGAACTGAAGGCCTTTCGCAGCGCCGTAAAGATTGGCTCCATCGATGAATATTGCGAGTTTTTCCTGCGGGTAGAAAAGCATAATGACCTCCAATAAAAACAATGGCCGAGTGGGCAAATTCCCCCAAACGCCCGACATCAGTTCTAGTCATTCGCAAACGGCGTGCAATACACATTCGTTTCATTTTTGTGGCGAAGATTGGAACGCAAAATGATCGTTATTGCGTTGGGCGCCAATCTTCCCTCTCGGGCGGGCTCGCCGCGCCAAACGTTGTTGTCGGCGTCCGATGCGCTTACACCGTTTGGCGTCCACATAACCGCGCTTTCTTCGTTCTATGCGAGCGAGGCGTGGCCCGATCCGAAAGATCCGCCCTTCGTTAACGCCGTCGCGCTGGTCGAGACGGAACTCGCGCCGGCAGCGCTCATGGCAGCACTCCACAAGGCGGAAACGTTGTTCGGCCGCAAGCGCTCCAAAAAGAACGCGCCAAGACCGCTCGATCTCGACCTGATCGATTATGATAGCCGAGTGGCGAAGGGTCCGCCGGTTCTGCCGCATCCCAGAATGCGCAGCCGGGCCTTCGTTCTGGTTCCGCTCGCCGATGTGGCGCCGGGCTGGCGTCATCCCATCTCGGGCGAGACGGTGGAGCAGCTGATCGCGGCGCTGAATGGCTTCGACAAGGTAAAGCGGCTCGGCTAGGAGCGCCTCCAGCCCGCCGCGATGGCCCGGACGTCCATGATCGGCGTTAGGGCGTTGACGAACACGTCGAACTTCATCGCGTCCGTCGCGGCGTGCAAGCGGCCCAGGGCTCATGGACGGGTTGTCTGGGTGCGTGTAGGGTCAAGTCGGCCGCATCTCGTGGCCTTCTTGGGGGGACAATGAAAAAGAAAATCACCACGGGCGTGCTGAAATCTATGGCGTGCGCATATTTCATTACACCGGCGGCTGCAAGCAATACGCTTGGCGTTAGCGCCCCGCCGTTTGGGCACGCGAACAAATACCCGCAGTTTCATGTTGACGATTGCATCAAGAAGGGGGGCGAAGTCATCGGCTTGGCCAACAAGAGCGCTTATTGTGTGTTCACCGATAAGGATTTCCACAGCGCCGTCGCCGATTGCGAAAAGCGTGCAACTCGCGAGGACAGGGCAAACGCGTGTGCCGTTGTCACGACCCAAGGTACTCGTGCGCCGTCCGGAAGAACCGAAACGCCTGCCGCCACGCCGAACAAAATGAAGAGGCGATAAGAGGGACCGTCGAAGGCCCAATGCGGAGTTCCGGCGAGGATGCCACTCCATTCTTTAGGCGATCTTCATCGAATGGCTCAGGCCGGTGACGGCGTCGCCATGACAGATTTGGCCGCGCGGCTTCTGGAGGCGGACGATGCGGCCTTCGCGCCCGAAGAAGGAGTCGCTTGGCTCGAAAAAGCGGCGGCGGCCGACAATCCGGAAGCACTCTGCATGCTTGCCACGCTGCGCGCGGGCGGTGCCTGGACCCATTTCGATTTGCCGGAAGCTATCGATCTGCTCCGTCGCTCCGCGGAGGGCGGTTCAGAGGACGCATGTGCACAGCTGCTGCTGCTCTCCGATGATGCCGAATTGGCGGCCCATATACGCATTGCGGGCATTCGGAACGAGAACTGGGGTCGACTAAGTGAAAGCGTCAATCTCCAGGCGTGGATGACGCCGGGCAGGCCGCGTCAGGTCAGCGAAATCCCCCGTGTATGGATCGCTGAAAAATTCGCGTCGCGGCAATTCTGTGACTGGCTGATTGGGCGGGCAATTGGAAAGTTTAGACCGGCGATGATGCGCGACGCTACGACTGGCGTTTCCCACGCCCTCGACAGCCGCACATGCAGCGATTTCGTTTTTGATATCTTCGCGGGCGGGGTAGCTCTTTTGCTGCTGCGCATGAAAATATCCGTCATCACCTCGATTCCGGTATCACACATGGAGCCGCCCCAGATTTTTCACTACGGGATCGGCGAAGAGATCAAGCCGCATCATGACTTTTTGTTCGACGGCGAGCATGGCTATGGTCACGCGGGCCGGTACCAGGGCGACCGCCTTGCTACCTTCTTGTTGTATTTGAACGAAGGCTATGAAGGGGGTGAGATCGAGTTCCCTCGCATCGGATATCGTCACAGAGGCAGGACGGGCGACTGCATCTTTTTCGCAAGTCAAAGAGATGGAAAGCCGGATCCGATGAGCCTGCACGGAGCGGCCAAAGTCACCCTCGGCGAGAAATACATTCTCTCCCAATGGATTCACAATCAGCCGTTCGCGGCCTGAAGGTTCAAGCGCGCTTCCAGCTGGCCGCGACGGCCCAGGCGCCCAGGATCAGCGTTGTGGCGTTGATGAAGACTTCGAATTTCATCGCGTCGTTCGCCGCCGTCATCGCGTACATGCCGTTCTCGACGTCGAAGGTGATGTCCATCGCTGCGAGATAGATCAAGGCCGAACCCGCCAGAAGCCCGAGTTTCGCGCCCCATGGCTTTCCCCGCCATAGCCCCACGCCTGCGCCCAACATGCACAGCGCCATCCAACCGTCGGCGACCGGAAAGCTGGATTCGAACGCGGTGTACCAGCGCTCGTGCAGCACCAGCACGTCGCCGCCGGTGAAATAGCTCCACCAGTAGAACGCAGTCACCAGCGCGCCAACAATGAGAACCACCGAAAGGATTCGGTTTGAAATCGCCATGATACCTCCGTTGAAGCAAGCGTGACGACGATTGCGATCGCTGTCCTACGGGTCCAAGCGCCTGAACCGCTAACCGATTATGGCGCGGCGAGCCGCAAAACATTGCCGCCGACGTGGCTTTCAAGTCGCTCCCGCCCGGTTCAATTGCCCTAGGCAGAGTTTCGGACCATGATTGGTAGCTTTCGTGGGGAACGCAATATGCCGAAAGTGAAGCGAGCACTTTTGTGCGGCATCGGATTGCTGTGCGTTGCGGGGCCTTCTCAGAGCGGTAGCGGACAGCACACGAATATCCAAGAGCGCCATCGCTTCTTGGTTTCCAGCAACCCGCCGGCCAAATCCATATGCATGGATTGTGAGTCACCTACTGGAATCGCAGCAACCAATCCTCCGGCTCATTTCGACGCTTTGGCAGCAAACGCTGCTGAGCTGGCGCGATACGGCTTTCCACCGCGGCCTCCTTTCAAGACGGCTCCCGATGCTTACGCCTTTTGGGTCAAACTGGTAACGCTTCCAGTTCGCCGCGTCGTGGCGAAGCTTGAGCCAACCAACATACATTCTGGTCCGGTAGCCATAGTCGCCGAAGCACCGCCTGGTCATGGAACAACTCAGGCGATTGGCGGGAACAGTGCGGCATCAGTTGGATACTTTGTGGCCGACGCCGACAATCCGTTCCGCGCGCCAAATACGACAGTATACGGATCGTTTGTGGTCCCGCTTGCCCAGCAAGCATTTGGCGCCTGCACGGGAGATTGGGACTATTCCCTCATATGGGTCGGGATCGACGACAAAACCGACGTTCTTCAGGGCGGAGTCGAAGCAGACGCGCTTTGCAGCGGAGGAACTAGTCAATCATTCTATTCCGCGTGGTATGAGTGGTATCCTTTCGACCTCGTGCAAATGTCCACGCCGGTGCTCGCGCCGGGCGACTTAGTCTACACTTATGTCTGGAACACTAACCGGACGACCGGAAACTTTTATATTGCAGACGAAACTCAAGGCACCGTTTCTTCGGTGACTTTCAATGCCCCGCCTGGAACTCAGCTCAACGGCGACGGCGTCGAATGGGTCATAGAGCGCCCGACTGTAAATCATGTGGTTGCGCCGTTGACCAACTATATCGACGTGCCCTGGTACGGTGCCATGGCGGTAGCCCCTAAGAGGAGGCACCCGCAATACTCGCCGGGCTATGCGCCGACTGGCCGGATCTTTGACACCACGATGTTTGTTGACGGCGAACCGATCTCCCGTGCCTATCGAACGTCCAACAACAACCTGAACCACACCGATCAAGGTGGCGCAGTAACTGATATCCCAGGAAGCGCCCTATGGTTCTTCGACGAGGGCGCGGCCCGACAGCAGCAATGATCTGACGCTCAGATCTTTCTGAACTTCAGCATGAACTGGTCCGTGTGGCCCTGGACGGATTTGTCGAAGACGGTCTTGGTGTGATCGTCGGCTGTGCGATGGAGCGCGTTGCTTTCTCCAACAAGCCGGAAACCCGCCGCCTCGACTTCCTTGATCAACACGGCCTTGTCGATGCGGTGAAGATCGGCGATCTGCGCGTCTGTCGTGCCGGGGTTTGCGGCATGGTCGACGATGAAATAGGTCCCGCCCGGCTTCAGCGATTCGAAGACGTGCTTGTTGAACGCGGCCATGTCGACGGCGCCATATTTCGCGATATGCAAATCGTGATAGTTCAGAGTCGTCCAGAACAGATCGACCTTTTCCGGCAGATTGAATTCGCCGAACGCGGACGCATCGAACTTCACATTGCCATGACCCTTTTCGGCAAGCACGGCCTTGGTGCCGTCGATATTGGCCTGGCCCCAGCGCGTCGTTTCCAGTGCATAGACGGTGCCGCGGTGTCCTACCACATCGCTCAGCATGCGCGTGTAATAGCCGCCGCCCGGAAGAAACTCCGCAACGACATCGCCTTCCTTCACTCCGGAGAACAGCAACGTGTCATAGGGCTTGCGGCGCGCATCCGCCTCGCGGTCGGCGGCAGGACGCGTCCAGTCGTTAACCGCTTTGGCGATGGCTTCGGGAGATGCGAGCGCGGATTGTCCGCCGGCGACGCCGACACAGAACAGGGCGACGAAGGCGGCTGCGAGATAAGTTTTCATGGGAGGCTCCCCGAGAAATGCGAGGCGAAGACTATATGACCGTGAGTTCCATCCGCGTCACGACTGCGTGAAACAGCGTTCCGCTGTGCGAATACAGGGTGCGCCACCGTGCGTTGATCCCAATCAGGGTTCGTTCTACCGTCGTTTTGGGCAGTCGATCTGGGGTTCTCGATGCGTCGCGTGTTCTTGTTCGGGTTCGGACTCCTTGCGGTTGCCGTGTTCGGTGCGCCGGCCTCGTTCGGTCACAACCGCCAATCCTCGGAAACGGTTCTCTACAGTTTCTGCGACCAGTCCAACTGCGCCGATGGCAGGGAGCCCCTGTCCACGGTCACGTTAGACGGGCAGGGCAACATCTTCGGAGCAACGGTGATTGGCGGCGGCGGGCCCTCCGACGTGTGCGGTAGCAGCGGCTGCGGCACGATCTTCGAAATTCGCCAGCGTCACGGCTTCCCGTCGTATCATCACGTTTATTCTTTCTGCTCGCAGAAAAACTGCACGGATGGCGCCGCTCCCATTGGTGCATTGGTCAGGGATGTCGCCGGAAATCTCTACGGTGTGACACAGGGCCAGGGTAAGTACGGCTGGGGCACCGTGTTCAAGATAACGCCCAAGGGAAAGCTAAACATCCTCCACGCCTTTTGCGCGAAGGATTCCTGTTCTGACGGCGCGGAGCCCAGTTCGTTTTCCGTCGATCTGACTTATGCGGGCGCGAACTCCGGTCAGTTGTACGACGGTGTTTCGCCGCTGTATGGCACAACCCGTGTTGGCGGCAATTTCAATTCCGGCACCATTTACAAGCTGGAGCCGACAGATAAGGCGAAATGGAAATACACAGTCCTCTACCGATTTTGCTCGCTGGCAAACTGTGCCGATGGCGCGCAACCGGACGGAATGATCGCGGACGACAGCGGAACGCTTTATGGGCAGACGGCGTCGGTGAACGGATTTGGCACTGTCTTCAAGTTCAGCGGATCGACGTTTTCGGTGCTTTACACTTTCTGCAGTCAATCCAACTGCACAGACGGCAACAAGCCGCGCGGCGGAGTTGCGGTCGATAAGAGCGGGAACGTCTTCGGTATTACACAGGAAGGCGGTTCCGCCAACAAGGGCGTGTTGTATGAGGTGACGGCCGCCGGCGGTTTCAGCGTGCTCCATAGCTTCTGTTCGGTCGGGGATTGTACCGATGGCATGACTCCAGTGGCGTCACCTGTGCTGGACAAGAGCGGGAATTTGTACGGGACCACGGCGGGCGGCGGCACACTTGGTAGCCGAAACGGCGGAGGAACAGTCTACAGATACAAGGGCACAAACTATCAGGTGCTCTATAACTTCTGCCCGGACTTTCCGACTTGCAGCGACGGAGCTTCCCCGAACACGCCCGTCACGTTGGATTCGACCGGTAACATCTTCGGTACCACCGTCAGCGGCGGCACCACCTTCGGCGGTAACGGCACGGTGTTCGAAGTTCTTCACTGATATCGGCGAGCCGGGCTGCCAAAGCAAAAGCGCGGAGAGGTGGGTCTCCGCGCCTCGCTTTTCTCGACCGTTGGGGTCAGTGCGCGCGATGATCCTGCACATGGGTTGCGCGCAATCCGTCAAGGCCATGACGGGCGATTGCGTGCTGCCAGGATAGATATTCTTCGACCGACAAGCGGTAGCGCTCGCAGGCTTCCTCAAGGCTGATCAACCCGCCTTGAACCGCAGCGACGACCTCCGCCTTGCGCCTTGTGACCCAGCGCGTCGTGTCGGCTTTGGGCAGGTTTGCAAGGGTGAGGCTGCGCCCATCGGGTCCGATCACGGTGTCACCGCTTCTTCCATCACGTCCCATTGTGTTCTCCGTAGGTCCTTTCTTGTTATCCCCGCTGCCAAACGAAACTCGGATACGGCTTTGTTGTTTCCGATGGAACTTTTCAATTCGCCGGTTTGCTTAACCCTGCCGGTACAGGATCGAGCGAATGAGATTCAAACTGCGCAAATCCTCCTTTTCCGCGGTTTGCGGGAGACGACGATGAGCGGTAAGAGGGCGCGGCAAAATTCGCGAGCCGCGTCATGAACTGGAATCAATTCGCGCCCTATCTGGTTCCCTTGCTCGTGGTCGCAATATTGGCGCGACGCGCATTTCGCGCCCAGGCGCCAAGACGTATTCGTCCGTCAACATTGTGGATTGGGCCTGTCTATATTGCGCTCGCCATGGGGTTAGTCCTGTGGACATCGCCGAAGCCCGACATGTTTGGACTCGGACTGTTCGCGATCGGCGCGGCCCTTGGCGGCGTCATTGGATATTTCCGCGCGCTACACCAGGAATTCTCCATCGATCCTGAGACCGGAAATGTGATGAGCAAGGCAAGCCCGGTCGCGACCGTCTTGTTTATTGGCTTGTTTGTGGTGCGCTATGCGCTGAACTGGTGGATGACCGGCGGCAAGGCGCCCGATGCGGTGCAGGCCAAGGGCGCGCAATTGATGCTCTATACCGACACCATGCTATTCTTCGCTTTTGCCATGGTCAGCGTTTCGGCCTGGGAAGTCTGGCGCCGCACACGGCCGCTCGTCGTCGAGCACCGGGCGTCGAAAGCAGAATTGCCCCGCGAATAGTCCTGCATGCAAACGTCCTTGCCCTGGAGAGGTGGTTTCTATATGTTTCGCCGCCTTCCGGTGCACTGCGCCTGATTTGAATGGCCCGCGCCGCGTAACCAGCTGAAATCCAAGGAAAAACATGGCCCGCGTTACCGTCGAAGACTGCGTCGACAAGATTCCCAACCGCTTCGATTTGGTGCTTCTGTCCGGTTACCGGGCGCGCCAGCTTTCGGGCGGAGCGGAAACTCTCGTGGACCGCGACCGCGACAAGAACCCGGTCGTGGCGCTGCGCGAGATTGCCGGCAAGGAACTCAAGCCTGAGGATTTGAAGGAAGACTATATCCGCTCGCTGCAGAAGCACGCCGAGGTCGACGAGCCGGAGGAGGCCCGGGACACGTCCGACGACCGCGAGGATCCCGCGCATCGCCAGGTGACCGAGGAAGAGTTGCTTCGCGCACTCACCTCCGAAGCCCAGCGCCGCGCCGAGCCGCAGCCCGAGCCGGAAGCCGATTACGAGGAGTAGTCTGCGATTGCATCGCGTTGAGAGGGCGGTCTGTTGGGCCGCCCTTTTGCTTTTTGGGACGCAAGGCTGCGCAGAATAATTCGACTCCAGAGTCAGCGAATCGCGCCAAACGGCGAAATCTGCTATATATTGATCCAACCATGAGCGTCTCGACGCAGCCCGGGAAAAGCCAAGCCGGGGCACAGGGTGGGATTCACCCTGCGGCGCCCGAGTCCGAACGCGCGCCCACCACGAGGAAAGCCAGCCGGAAATTGATGCGCCAGACCGAGCTGGTCGCGCGCGTAAAGGCCTATGACCCCGGCGCCGACGAGGCCCTGCTCGACAAGGCCTACGTCTACGCGATGAAGGCGCATGGAAAGCAGTTCCGTGCCTCCGGCGATCCCTATTTCGCCCATCCGCTCGAAGTCGCGGCCATTCTGACCGATCTCAAGATGGATGTGCCGACCATCGTCACGGCGCTGCTTCACGACACGGTCGAGGACACGCTCACCACGCTCGATGACGTTCGCGAGAATTTCGGCGAGGAGATCGAGGGACTGGTCGATGGCGTGACCAAGCTGTCGCAGCTCGAACTCTTCAGCGAGCGCACCAAGCAGGCGGAGAATTTCCGCAAGCTTATGCTGGCGATGTCCAACGACATCCGCGTGCTGTTGGTGAAACTAGCTGATCGCCTGCACAACATGCGCACGCTTGGCTTCATCCCTAAGGCCGAAAAACGCCGGCGCATCGCGCAGGAGACGATCGACATCTATGCGCCGCTCGCCGGCCGCATCGGCATGCAGAACATGCGCGAGGAGCTTGAAGACCTCGCTTTCGCCGAGCTTCAGCCCGAAGCGCGCAATTCCATCGTCACGCGCATCGAACAGCTGGAAGATGTCAGCGTAGACCGCGTCTCGCGCATTTCGAACCAGATCCGCGGTAAACTCGCGGAAGGCGGCATCAACGCCGCGGTCAAGGGACGCGCCAAGCGGCCTTATTCCATCTGGCGCAAGCTGAAGGACAAGCGCCTCAATTTCGAGCAGTTGTCGGACATTCTCGGTTTTCGAGTTATTGTGGAGACGACGGCGGATTGTTATCGCGCGTTGGGCGTCCTGCACACCAACTGGCAGATGGTGCCGGAACGGTTCAAGGATTTCATTTCCACGCCGAAACCCAACGGCTACCGCTCCATCCACACCACCGTGATCGGGCCGGAGCGCCAGCGCGTCGAAATCCAGATCCGCACCCAGGAAATGCACGACGTCGCCGAGCGTGGCGTGGCGGCGCATTGGCGCTACCGCGAGCATGTGGCGGTCAAGGACGGCAACGAAGCACGCGCGATGGAATGGCTGCGCGACATGGTCGAGCTGCTGGAGCGTGGCGAGAACGCCGAGGACTTCCTCGAACATTCGCGCCTCAACATGTATCAGGATCAGGTCTTCGCCTTCACGCCGAAGGGCGACCTGATCTCGCTGCCGCGCGGCGCAACGCCGATCGATTTCGCCTATACGGTCCACACCGATCTCGGCCATCACACGGTCGGTGCCAAGATCAATGGCGCGCAGGTGCCGGTGCACACGCCGCTGCGCAACGGCGATCAGGTCGAGATCATCACCACCAAGGAACAGACGCCATCGCCGCTGTGGGAGCAGTTCGTCGTAACCGGTCGCGCGCGCGCCGAAATCCGCCGCTTCTTGCGGCATGCGCAACGCGATGAGCATGTGAAGTTTGGGCGCGATATCCTGAAGAAGGTGTTCGCCGACGAAGGTTTCGAGCTGACCGAAAAGGCGATTGAGGAAGTTGCGCGCAAGCTGCATCTCGCCAAACCCGACGATGTCTATGCCGATGTCGGTCGCGGTTCCTTGCGCGGGCACGAGGTTCTTGAAGCCGTCTTCCCGGAACTGAAGCGCGATCCTGAGCGCCGCAAGCAGGCGGCATTCTCCGAGCCCGTGAAAAGCGCGCGCAAGCCGATCTCCATTCGCGGATTGAGGGAGGGCATCGCCTACAAGCTCGGCCAGTGCTGCCATCCGCTTCCCGGCGACCGCATCGTCGGCCTGATGGTGCCGGACGAAGGTGCAGTCATCCACACCGTCGATTGCGAGGAGGTCGAGCGCGCGCAGACCGGCATGGAAGACTGGCTCGATGTCACCTGGGGCAGTCACGCGGCCGAAGGCGGGCCGAGCGTGGCGCGAGTCATTGTGCGCACCAAGAACGTGCCCGGGTCGCTCGCGCAAGTCGCGACCGTCATCGGCTCCAACGGAGGCAACATCTTCAATCTGAAAGTCGCGGCGCGGAATCCGCTCTATTTCGAATTTCTGATCGACATAGAGGTGCGCGATCTGGCGCATTTGCAGAACATCCTGGGCGCGCTACGCGTGAACGCGGCGGTCGAATCGGTCGATCGCGTGCGCGACAGGGAATTGGCGGAATGACAAACGAACAGGTGCTGGCGGAGTTCAAGAAGGCCGGTGCTCTCTTGGAGGGGCACTTCATCCTGTCGAGCGGGCTGCACTCCGACACCTTCCTGCAGAAGGCGCTCGTCTTTCAGGACGCCAAGCGCACCGCGAAGCTCTGCAAGGCGCTGGCCGCGAAAGTGTGCGGGGAAGTGAAAACGAATTTCACCGCCATCGTCTCGCCGGCGGTTGGCGGCATCGTTCCGGGCTATGAGATGGGCCGTCAGCTTGGTCTGCCCGCGATGTATGTCGAGCGCGTCGACGGCAAGTTCCAGTTGCGCCGCAATTTCAAACTCGAGAAGAACCAGCCGGTGCTGATGGTCGAGGACATCGTCTCCACCGGCGTGTCGTCGCGCGAATGTCTCGAAGCGATCCGCGCCGCTGGCGGCAAGCCGGTCGCTGCGGCCTGTTTGATCGACCGCTCCGGCGGCAAGGCAAAGGTGGGCGTGAAGCTGGTCGCGCTCGCTTCGATGAAGGTGCCTGCGTGGGAAGCCGACAAGCTTCCGCCGCACCTGCGCAATATCCCCGCCGTGAAGCCGGGGAGCAGGGGGCTGGCGTGATGACCGGCGTGACGAGATTCCTTGTATCGGTAGTCGGCGCGGCGTTGACGTTATTCGTATATGGCTACGCGCTTATCGAAGCGGAAAGGCGCTTGGGCTACGAGGCCATGCACTTTCTGAACTACCAGCTGATACTCTTGCTGTTTGTGCCGCTGTTCATCTGTGCGGTTTGGAGCGTCGCTCCCAATGTGTTTCGCAAGTTCGATCGTTGGTCGCTGGTTGCTGGTGGCTCGGCTCTTCTGGTCACGATGCTCGGCTATTTCGCGATTTGGGCATTCCCATTGAGTTGCAGCGCGTTTGGGGATTGCTTATGAGTCCCCTCCGCCTCGGTGTGAATATCGATCATGTCGCGACGATCCGGAACGCCGCCTAGACTTTCGCGGCAATCCCCAGACGCTGCGCGACTTCGTTCAGCCGCTTGTCGCGCGTCCATAGCGACGACCCTGGCGTCAGTCGCGCGGACGCGAGCAGATGCGCATCGACATAACCGATGCCTGTGCCAGCGAGCTTTTCATGTTCGATGAATTGTAGCACCTCGTCATCGGAGGCGATCACGGCCTGCTGATGCTTGCGCAGGTCGCGCACGACGAGCGCGCGATTCCGCACGTGACCGAGCGCGATCTCGCCGATGACAAAAGGGTGGGTGAGAACCCGTTCCCGCGAGAGAAGGGCAAAGAGCGCTTCGTCGCGTTTGCGAAAATGATCGATCCAGATCGATGAATCGATGAGGATCACGCCGGCTTCGACCGGCGGCGGGGCGCTGCCCAAGCGTCAGGGTCGCTGCCGCCCAGCATGGCGAGCCGCCGTTGCGCCTCAAGCGCGACGAGCACTTTGAGCGCTTCGTTGATGACGCCAGACTTTTCCTTGATCCCGGTATATTCCTGAGCTTCAGCGAGGAGTTTGTCGTCGAGGGCGATTGTTGTCCGCATGATCTGTCTCCTTAGGCACGGAATATAGCATCATTTGATGCCGATTTCAATGCGTGACCTTTCCGGGCCGCGGCGGTAAAAAGCCCGCATGACCAAGCTTCGCCTCGGCGTGAACATCGATCATGTTGCGACCATCCGGAATGCGCGCGGCGGAGCGTTTCCCGATCCGGTGCGGGCGGCGAAGCTGGCGGCGGAGGCTGGGGCCGACGGGATCACGGCGCATTTGCGCGAGGATCGGCGGCATATCTCCGACGCGGACATCGAACGTCTGTCGCGCGAGATCGATCTGCCGCTCAATCTGGAAATGGCGGCGACGGACGAGATGCTCGCCATCGCGCTGAGACACAAACCGCACGCCGCCTGCATCGTTCCCGAGAAGCGCGAGGAGCGCACCACCGAAGGCGGCATAGACGCGGCAGGTCAGCACAATCGTCTTGCGCCGCTGGTGCGTATGCTGGGCGACGCGAAGGTGCGCGTGTCATTATTTATCGAGGCTGACAAGCGCCAACTCGACGCCGCGAAGGCGCTTGGCGCGCCGGTGGTCGAACTGCACACCGGCGCCTATTGCGATGCGACTGGCGCGGAGCGCGAGAAACATCTGAATGCCATCCGCGAATGCGCCGCCCATGGCGCGTCGCTGGGCCTCGAAATCCATGCCGGCCATGGCCTCAGCTATGAGACTGTGAAGCCCATCGCCGCGATCCCGGAAATCCGCGAACTCAATATCGGGCACTTTCTGGTCGGCGAAGCGATCTTCATCGGCCTCGAAGCGTCGATCCGTGAGATGCGCCGTTTGATGGATGAGGCGCGCACGTGATGACTCTTATGCTTCGCCAGGCTCAGCATGAGGAGTTTATATTTACCCTCACCCTGAGCTTGACGAAGGGCGAGGGCAGCTGATGATCATCGGTCTCGGCAACGATCTCATCGATATCCGCCGCGTCGAGAAATCGATCGAGCGCTTCGGCGACCGCTTCCTGAATCGCATCTTCACCGAAGTCGAGAAGACGAAATCGGACCGGCGCAACCAGCGCGCCGCGTCCTATGCCAAGCGCTTCGCGGCGAAGGAGGCCTGTGCCAAAGCGCTGGGCACTGGCCTCCGTCGCGGGGTGTTTTGGCGCGACATGGGTGTGGTGAATCTGCCGGGCGGAAAGCCCACGCTGAAGCTCACAGGTGGGGCGTTGCGCCGCCTCGAGGCCATAACGCCGCCGGGGCACATGGCCCAGATCGACCTGACGATTACCGATGATTTCCCACTGGCTCAGGCGATCGTGATCATTTCCGCCATTGCCCAGCCGCCGTCAGCACTTAAGTAACGGCGGGATTGTAGCTTGACCTGACGGGGGCCATCGGCTTCTGTCCCGCCACCCATGGAAAACGAACCCGAAGAAATGCCCGAGTTGAGCGTTTCCGCCGATGCGGCGGCCGATCCCATAGCGGAATCCGCCAAGCTGGACGATGCAGCGCCCGCGCCGGGCGAAGAGCTGAACACGCCTTCGCCAGTCATCGAAGATGCCGTCAAGGACGAGCCGGTCAAAGCCGCGCCGCCGCCGAATGCGCCTGCCAAGAAAAAGGCGGAACCCGAATCCTGGCTCGAAACCGTCAAGACGATCTTCTATGCGCTCTTGATCGCGGTGGTGATCCGCACCTTCCTGTTCCAGCCATTCAACATTCCGTCGGCGTCGATGGAGAACACGCTGCTGGTCGGCGACTATCTGTTCGTCGAGAAGTTCGCCTATGGCTACAGCCGCAACTCGTTTCCGTTCCGCGGCTGGCCGGTGGGCGACTTCTTCCACGGCCGCCTGTTCGGCCGCGATCCGGAGCGCGGCGACGTCATCGTGTTCAAGATGCCCAACCCGAACTCGCCCGATTACAACCAGGATTTCATCAAGCGGGTGATCGGCCTTCCAGGCGACCGCGTGCAGATGATCAACGGCCAGATCTACCTGAACGGCAAGGCGATCCCCAAGGAACGCGTGGCCGACTATGTCGGTCCCGATGAGTTCGGCATGGTGCGCAATGTTCAGCGCTACAAGGAGACGCTGCCCAGCGGCCGCTCTTATTACGTGCTCGACCTCGGCCCCAACAGCAACGAGGACAACACACCGGTCTTCACCGTCCCCGCCGGCCATTACTTCATGATGGGCGACAACCGCGACAATTCCGACGACAGCCGCATGGAAGTGGGGTACGTTCCCGCCGAAAACCTTGTCGGCAAGGCCGAATTCCGGTTCTTCTCCATCGATGAAACAGCCGTCTGGTACGAACCCTGGACATGGCCGGGCGCCATCCGCTTCAGCCGCATGTTCACTGGCATTGTCTGATCTCGAATCCCGGTTGGGATACACCTTCAAGGACCGCGATCTGCTGACGCGCGCGCTCACCCATTCAAGCGCGAACACCGCGGCCTCCAACGAACGGCTGGAATTCCTCGGCGATCGTGTGCTTGGCCTGATCATCGCGGAAAAACTTGCCGCGCAATTCCCCGATGATCCGGAAGGCGCGCTGACCATCAAGCTTCATGCGCTGGTACGGCGCGAGGCCTGTGCGAAAGTCGGTGAGGCAATCAATCTCGCTCCGCATGTGATCGCCAGCGGCCTCAAGCCGAATGCCCAGATCGTTGCCGACGGCTGCGAAGCGCTGATCGCGGCGCTCTATCTGGATGGCGGGTTGGAGGTGGCCCGGTCCTTTATCGACAGGCATTGGTCCGATCAGGTCGCGGCGCTCGGTGGCGACATGCGCGACGCCAAGACGGCACTGCAGGAATGGTCGCAGGGGAGAGATAACCCGTCCTCACCCGCTTACCGCATTATGCGTCGCGAGGGCCCGGATCATGCGCCCCGTTTTGAAGTGGAAGTCAGCGTGAAGGGCTGTGAGCCGGTGACGGGCGAGGGCAGTTCGCGGCGCGAGGCGGAACAGAGCGCGGCGAAGGCAATGCTCAAGAAACTGGATATCGCATGACAACGCGCTGCGGCTTTGCCGCGATCATCGGTGCGCCGAACGCCGGAAAGTCGACTCTGGTGAACCAGTTGGTCGGAACCAAGATCGCCATCGTCACGCCGAAGGTGCAGACGACGCGCATGCCGGTGCGCGGCGTTGCAATGCGAGGCGAGACGCAAATCGTGTTTGTCGATACGCCAGGTATCTTCAAGCCGAAGCGCCGCCTGGATCGCGCGATGGTGACGTCGGCCTGGGCCGGGGCCAACGACGCCGATGCCATCGTGCTGATCGTCGATGCGCCCGATCTCGTTGCCCAGCCTGACGGCCTCGCCGCGCGCGATACCACCGCGATCATCGAGAAGCTGAAAGAGAACAAAGCAAAGGCGGCGCTGGTACTGAACAAGATCGACGGCATGAAGCGCACCGATCTCCTGCCACTGATCGAGAAACTCAAGGATGACGAAGTTTTCGAGAATATCTTCGTGATCTCCGCGCTCAAGGGCGACAGTGTGGACGACGTTTTCGCGTGGTGCGCCGGAAAGATGCCGGAAAGCCCGTGGCTGTTCCCCGAGGATCAGGCCGGCGATATCACCTCGCGCCTGCTGGCGGCGGAAATCACGCGCGAGAAAATCTATCTGCGCCTGCATGACGAACTGCCTTATGCCTCGATGGTCGAGACGGAGAAGTGGGAGGAGCGCAAGGACGGCTCAGTCAAGATCGATCAGGTCATCTATATCCAGCGTGAGGGCCAAAAGGCGATTGTGCTCGGCAAGGGCGGCGCGACGATCAAGAAGATCGGCGAACTCGCGCGCACGGAGCTTGAGGAAATCTTTGAGCGCCGGGTGCACCTGTTCCTGTTCGTGAAGGTGAGCGAGAACTGGGCCGAAAAGCGCGAGCACTATTTGGAGATGGGGTTGGAGTACCCCGAGGAGTGATGCGGCGCGATGGAATGGTCTGACGACGCCATTGTGCTTTCGGTGAAGCCGCTCGGCGAGAGCGGTGCGGTGGTCGAGGCCCTGACGCGCGATCACGGACGTCACGCCGGTCTGGTGCGTGGTGGTGCGTCGCGCAAGATGAAACCGGTGCTCCAGCCGGGCAACACATTGCATATCGGCTGGCGTGCGCGGCTGAGCGAGCATCTGGGAAGCTACACGGTCGAACTCGCTCGCGCCCGTGCCGGCGAGTTGATGGACAGCCGCGAAGCCCTGATCGGGCTGAATGCGTTTCATGCGGTGGCGAGCGCATCGCTTCCCGAGCGTGAAGCCCATGCGCCCGTGTTCGAGGTCGGCCAGATACTGCTCGACGCGATGATGGACGATGGGCTCGACCATTGGGGGCCGCTCTATGTGCGCTGGGAAGCGGGATTGCTCGATGCGCTCGGCTTCGGGCTCGATCTCACCCACTGCGCCTCCACCGGACAGACCGACGATCTGATCTATGTCTCGCCGAAATCGGGCCGCGCGGTCTCGCGCGCGGCGGGCGCGATCTACAAGGAACGCCTGTTCGCGCTGCCCGGCTTTCTGCTCGGTTCCCAGAATGCAGTCACGCCCGCCGACATCCGCGCGGGATTGAAACTCACCGGCTATTTCCTGCATGAGCGCGTTCTGGCGCCGCATGGAAAGGAAATGCCGGCGGCGCGATTGCGGTTGGATGAATTGGCGCAGGACCCAAGAGAATCGCATACAAATTAGTTCGTCATGGCCGGGCTTGACCCGGCCATCCAGCGAATTGAACAAACCTTTCGCCGCGCAGACGCGCGACGGCTGGATGGCCACCTCGAGGGCGGCCATGACGAAGGGTGGAGTGAGCATGGCCGATATCAAAGACGACATCAGACCCGAAGAGCTGAGCAAGGCGCTGGCCGAGCGCTATCTCGCCTATGCGCTCTCGACAATCACGCAGCGTGCGCTGCCCGATGCGCGCGATGGGCTGAAGCCGGTGCATCGCCGCATCCTGTTCGGGATGCAGCGGCTGAGGCTCGATCCCAATTCGGCGTTCAAGAAGTCCGCCAAAGTCGTCGGCGATGTGATGGGTTCGTTCCATCCGCATGGCGACCAGGCGATCTATGACGCGATGGTGCGCCTCGCACAGGAATTTTCCGTCCGCTATCCGCTGATCGAAGGGCAGGGCAATTTTGGCAATGTCGACGGCGATAACCCTGCTGCGATGCGCTACACCGAAAGCCGTCTCACGGAGATGGCGCAGCAGCTTCTCGCCGGCCTCGACGAAGACGCCGTTGACATGCGCCCGACCTATGACGGCTCGGACGAGGAGCCGGTCGTTCTTCCCGCCGCGTTCCCCAATCTTCTGGCGAACGGGTCGAGCGGCATCGCGGTCGGCATGGCGACGTCGATCCCGCCGCACAATCTGGGGGAACTTTGCGCCGCGACCGTTGCGCTGATCGAGAATCCGAACACGCAGGACCGCACACTGTTCAAGCTGGTGCGCGGCCCGGACTTTCCGACTGGCGGCATCCTGATCGATGACGCGGCGACGATTGCGGAGGCCTATAAGACCGGGCGCGGATCGTTCCGCGTGCGTGCACTTTGGAACAAGGAAGACGGCGCGCGCGGCATGTACCAGCTCGTCGTCACCCAAATTCCCTATCAGGTCCAGAAGTCAAAGCTGATCGAACGCATCGCCGAGCTGCTGGAGCAGAAGAAGCTCCCGCTGCTCGACGACGTCCACGACGAGTCCGCGGAAGATATCCGCATCGTGCTGACACCGAAGAGCCGTACGGTCGAGCCCGAACTGCTGATGGAGCAGCTGTTCCGCCAGACCGATCTGGAGAGCCGCTTCCCGCTCAACATGAACGTGCTCGACAAGGGTGTCACACCACGTGTGATGGGGCTGCGCGATGTGCTGACCGCATTCATCGACCACCGCGGCGAAGTGCTCGAGCGGCGCTCCAAGCATCGTCTCGAGAAGATCGCCACGCGACTGGAAGTTCTCGACGGCTATCTTGCCGTCTATCTGAACCTCGACAAGGTCATCAAGATCATCCGCACCGAGGATGAGCCGAAGCCCAAGCTGATGAAGGCGTTCTCGCTGACCGAGAACCAGGCTGACGCGATCCTCAACATGCGGCTGCGCAGCTTGCGCAAGCTTGAAGAAATGGAGATCCGCAAGGAACACATCGATCTCACCGCCGAGCAGAAGGACCTCAGGAGGCTCCTCGCCTCGCCGAAGCTGCGCTCCGAACGCCTCATCGACGAGATGAAGGCGATCGACGCGAAATTCGGACTCAAGACCACGCTCGGCAAACGCCGCACCGAGATCGCCGAGGCCAAGCTCCTCGCCAAGGTCGAAGCGATGGCCGAAGAGGTGGCAACGCTGGAGACGGCCGTCGAGAAGGAACCGATCACGATCGTCCTCTCCGACAAGCTCTGGCTGCGCAGCTTCAAAGGCCACAGCGAAGAGAATGACAGCGTCAAATACCGCGAGGGCGATCGCGGTAAGTTCTGGGTTCATGCCCAGACGACGGATCAGCTGATGCTGTTCTCGACAGATGGGCGCTTCTTCACCCTCGATTGCGCGAAGCTGCCGGGCGGCCGCGGCAACGGCGAAGGCATCCGTTCCTTCATCGACCTTCCGCCGGACGCCAGCATCGTCGCGGTGTTCGCGCATGTGCTAGGCCGCAAGCTGCTGGTCGCGTCGACATCTGGCCATGGCTTCATCACGAATGAAGACGATGCCGTGGCCATGACCAAGAACGGCAAGCGTGTGATGAACATCAAGACGGGTTCGGAAGCGATCGTGTGCCGTGTTGTCGATGGCGACTCCATCGCTGTTGTCGGCGACAATCGCAAGATGGTGATCTTCGATCTCGCCGACTTGCCGGAGATGGCGCGGGGGCAAGGCAATTATCTGCAGCGTTACAAGGACGGCGGCCTGCTCGACGCGACGACCTTCACCTGGAAGGAAGGCCTGAAGGACGAGAACAATCGCGAATTCCCTTCGTCCGAACTGAAGGACTGGCGCGGCCAACGCGCGCAAGCCGGCCGCCTCGTCCCACGCGGTTGGGCGAAGAGCGGGAAGTTTGCATTCTAGCGTTCCCGCGCCAGCAATTTCAGGCGATGTTTTTCGGGCCAGCCAGCGTCGCTGGAATCCATGATGAAGCGGCGGAAGGTGTCCGCGAGTTTCGTTTTCTGGCCGGCGGACAATTCGGTGCGATACCGGTCAGGCAATGCCTTGTTCTTGCGCGTGTCTGCGTCTTCGAAGGCATGGCGCTTCACGCGCTCATGATCGGACGCGACGTTGAGCGTCTTCTCGATAGCGGCGATCGCCCGGTCCGGCGCGAAGGCAGCGATATCGTAGTCCAGCCGCAGGGTGCCGCGCAGCGAGGCCCATTTCCGATAGCGGGCGAGACGTCCCTCGACATAGGCAACGGCGTCGTCGAGCGTCTTGAGCTGAGAGAACGCGCCGGCGTCGATATCGCGCGCCGCGACTCCGGCATCGAGCAGCGATAGGCAAATGTCGCGCGGGTCGCGCCACGAGACGATGATCTGCAAAGCGGCGCGCGCCTGCATCTCTTCCAGCCAGGGAAACATCTTCGCGCGAAAGCCGCCATGGGTCTTCACTGCAATCTTGCGGTCAGGTCCGATGATGTCGGTGAGTTCGACGATCTTCTCTTGTGTAACACCCTCAACGTAATTGCGCGCCGCCGCGGGTATCGATACATCGCCCTTGAAACGTTCGTTTCGGAGAAAGGGCTGCTCGAATCCCGCACTCTCCAGCACGCCCCGGACAAGCTCGAATGCGAGCGTGCTTCCGGATTTCTGGATGCCGTAACAGAGCACGAGCATACGTTGAATTCCTCCCGCTCCCATCATGGGAGGATGCGGACAGGTCGCGCAACCGCCCCTGCATTTTGCGAAATCCCGTTTCCGTTCTAGCGTTCGGGCCAATGGAAACGAAGCACCCATAAGGGGCGGGCGTGACAGACAAGCCACAAGCTGCGGGGTTCACCGCGGGATACCGCAGATACGTGCTCTTCGTCCTGACATTGATCTATGTGGTCAATTATCTTGACCGGCAGATTCTGGCGATCCTGATGCCGCAGATTAAAGTTGAGTTCGGCCTCAACTTCACCGAAATCGGCTATCTCATCGGTCCGGCCTTCGCGATCGTCTATGCCGTGCTGGGCGTGCCGCTCGCGGTGTTTGCGGACCGGTTCAACCGCCGCAACATCATCGCCGCCTCGCTTGCCGTGTTCAGCCTGATGACCGTCCTGTCGAGCTTCGCGCGCGGCTTCTGGTCGATGGCGATCGCGCGCTTTGGGACAGGCGTCGGCGAAGCGGGCACCGGTCCATCGATCAACTCGATCATCGCCGATCTCTATGCGCCCGCGGAACGCGCGACGGCACTGTCGTTCTACACTGCGGGCCTCAATATCGGTTTGCTGATCGCGTTCTTCGGCGGCGGCTGGCTCGCCGAGCATTATGGATGGCGGGTGGCGATCATGGCGGCCGGCGCGCCGGGACTTGTGCTTGTCGTGTTGCTGTTGTTCACGGTGCGAGAGCCGGTGCGCGGTCTTGTCGAAGCGTTGCCGGATACCGATCCGCCTGCATTCTGGTCCGTCGTGCAAACATTGTGGAGCCAGAAATCATTCCGCTGGATGTCCATCGGTACGTCGTTCAGCTCGTTCGGAGGCTATGCCGCCATCGCGTTCATTCCGAGCTTCCTGAAAATCTCGCACCATATGACGCCGGCACAGATCGGCGCGTCGCTGGCGCTGCTGACGGGAATTCCCGGTGCCATCGGAACCTATCTGGCCGGCGTGTTCGCCGACCGCTTCGGGCGGCGCGACGTGCGCTGGAACATGTATGTCCCGATCATCGCGAGTTTTGTGGGCATCCCGTTCGTCCCCGTCTTTTATCTGACTGACAATCTGGCAATCGCTCTGGGCGCAGCGATCGTTCCGGTGATGATGGGAGCGACTTACGTCGGTCCCGCCTATGCGATGGCGCAAGCTCTGGTCCCGCTGCGCATGCGGGCCAGGGCGGTCGCGATTCTGCTGCTGATTCTGAACATCATCGGGCTTGGGCTTGGGCCGCCGGTGGTCGGCAAGGTCGCCGATCTGCTGCAGCCCTATCTGGGGGCGGAGGCGCTGCGTTATGCGATGCTGACTACGATTCTGAGCAGCCTGACGGGCGCGTTTTGCTACTGGCGGGCGACAAGGACGCTCAGAGCGGACCTTCTTCGAGGTAGCTTCACGGGATCGAAAAATTAACAAAATAGCGTTGCGGAGACCGGATAGCCGGGCGATGCTGTTAACCTCGATACGTCCCGCAATGGGACGGTCGGGCCCGGCTTGGATTAGAGTGTCGGCGCGAGCGGATCGGCGATGAAATCGAGTGCCCTGAACACCTTGAGCGCGATCTATCTGCTGAGCGCGTCCGCTTTCGGCATCGCCATCGCTTTGCAGCGCAATCCGGATATCGCAGCGGCCGCGAACAAGGCCGGACAGGCGACCTGGCCCGTCATCCAGCGCGGCGCCGTCATGGCCAACGAGCACGCTATTCAGCCCGCACTCAGGAAACTGGCCGAAATGGACAAGGCGTTCTTCGATGCGATCGATCCGCCGCGCGTCGCCGTTGCGAAGAACCGCCCGCCACCGAAGATCGCCAGCAAGCCATCGCCACACGTCGTTGCGCATCAGACTGTCAAACCCACCGCGCCGCCTGTGATGCGTCCGGCGATCGTCGAAGCGCCGGAGCAGGTTGCGAAAGTCGAGGCGCCGTCTAAGCCGGCGACAACAGTTGCGCCGCCGCAGCAGGTCGCGAAGGTCGAAACAGCGAAGCCCACAATCACGCTCGCGCCGCAGCAGGTGCCTGTGAAGGCCGCCGCGCCGAGCGCGCCGCATCCCGATCTGTCCGCGCCGGGCGCCGCCGAGATCACGCGCGTAATGCTGCGGCTCAAGGACAATCTCACCGGCGAGATGCTCCAGAACTTCGAACTGTTCCTCTATGTCAGCAAGGCAGAGAACGGTCCGTGGGCACAGCGCATGTATGTGTTCAAGAAGCAGGGCAGCGGCGATCTCAACATGCTCTACGACTGGCCGGTCTCGACGGGGCGCGAGATGGTCGAGTTCGCGCCGAACGGCCAGCGCGCGCCGAGCTTCACGCCGCAAGGCTATTACGAACTCGATCCCGGCCGCATGTACAAGCATCACACGTCCGGCCAGTGGGGCTCGCCGATGCCCTACGCCATGTTCTTCAACTGGGAGAACCATGGATTGCAGACGGGACTCGCGATCCATGGCGCTTCGGGCGAGGACATTTCTCTGCTTGGTAAACGCGCGAGCGCGGGTTGCGTGCGTCTGGCGCCGGAGAACGCGGCGCAGCTCTTCAACCTGATCCGCACGAATTACAAAGGCCTCGCGCCGCGCTTCGCCTATGACCGCCGCACCGCGAGCATGAGCAACGACGGCCTGCTCATGCATGACGCGCAGGGCAATGTGAAATATGCCGATGGCTACAAGGTTCTCGTCTTCATCGAGAACTACGGCGGCAACAATGTTGTAGCGGCGGTGTTCTAGTTCACAGATGCCCGGTCAGAATCCAGATCAGCGCCACGACCGGCACCGGCACGCCCAGCAAGATCAGCAGACAAGAGCGCATTGATCCCCCGCGCCGGTTTCACCGGATATGGGGAACGCAGCGCAGGTTCCAAGACCCGCCGCACGGTTTCGTGATCAGCTGCGGCGCAACTCGTAAAGGGCAATCGCGGCGGCGTTGGAGACGTTGAGGCTTTCCATTGCACTGTCGATCGGGACAAAGGCCGAGACATCGCAATTCTCGCGCACCAGCCTGCGGATGCCGGCACCTTCTGAGCCGAGGACCAGCGCGACATCGCTGCTGTGAAGGGCGTCCTTGAGCGGGCTGTCGCCATCGCCAGCCAGGGCGACGCGCCAGAAATCGCGCTCGCCGAGTCGCTCCAGCGCGCGGGAGATGTTCACGACCTGGATGTAGGGGATGGTGTCGAGCGCGCCGGAGGCCGCTTTGGCCAGCGCGCCGGATTCCGGTGGTGCATGGCGATCCTGCACGACGACGGCGGTGACGCCGAACGCGGCGGCGGTGCGCAGGATCGCGCCTGTGTTTTGCGGATCGGAAATTTGATCCAGCACCAGAACGACGCGGCGTTTCTGCGAGGGCAGGTCGAGTAAATCCTCGAGATCGCGCCTGGGCAGAGGATCGCATTGCAGAGCGACGCCTTGGTGGACCGCGCCCGCGGGCAGGAGCTTGGACACCGTGTCGCCGTCGGCAATCTCGTGGCGGACCCGGCCGAGCAGCTTTGGCCCGATCTCCTCGGCGGCCCGGGCGGTGAGGACGGCGCGCTTGGTCTTCCTGTCTGGATTGGCCAAAGCTGCCCTAGCGGCATGTAATCCGTAGAGCCATAGCCCTCCGCCGCTCTTAGCGTCGGGTTTTGGATAGAAGTGTCTGCGATCGGGCTTGGCCATGGCGGGGGCTTATAGAGTGGCGGGCCGCCACGCAATCCGGCGGTTTTTCTTGCGTTCTGGACAGGCTCCGGGTTAGCCTTTGGTAACAGGGTGAAGGCGGGCCGGATTCCGGGGTTTTCCGCGGTAATATTCTATTGACACTCTGTTCCAAGATCACCATAACCCGCGATCCGCAACCAGCTTTTTTGGAGACGTTTTCACGTTCGGCCACCCTGCTCGAACGGTGCAGTGAGACCTGCCGGTCTCTTAGTAACCGGTTGATCTGGTTGCAGAAAAAATTCGGAGGGGTGCCCGAGTGGCTAAAGGGGACGGACTGTAAATCCGTTGGCTACGCCTACGTTGGTTCGAATCCAACCCCCTCCACCAGTCTACGCTGCGAGCAGCGGAGACTGCCCGGCATAGCCCGCAGGGCGACGACGGGCTGAGTTTCTTATCGTGCAGCTTCGCCTGGCCAGCCAGCCGGAGATGCGATGAAGAGAAGGAAGTCGAATTAGGCGGGTGTAGCTCAATGGTAGAGCAACAGCCTTCCAAGCTGATGACGAGGGTTCGATTCCCTTCACCCGCTCCAATCTCCGGTTGGACAGTTGGAAAAAAGAATTAAGTGCCGCGAATGCGGAATAAAGAACGAAGGACAAGGTTATGGGCAAGGCAAAGTTTGAGCGGAACAAGCCGCACTGCAACATCGGGACGATCGGTCACGTCGATCACGGCAAGACGTCGCTGACGGCAGCGATCACGAAGATTCTTGCGGAGACGGGCGGAGCGACGTTCACGGCCTATGACCAGATCGACAAGGCGCCGGAAGAGAAGGCGCGCGGCATCACGATCTCGACGGCGCATGTCGAGTACGAGACCGCCAACCGCCACTATGCCCATGTCGACTGCCCGGGCCATGCGGACTATGTGAAGAACATGATCACGGGTGCGGCGCAGATGGACGGCGCGATCCTGGTTGTGTCGGCCGCCGACGGCCCGATGCCGCAGACCCGCGAGCACATCCTTCTGGCGCGCCAGGTGGGCGTGCCGGCGCTGGTGGTGTTCATGAACAAATGCGACATGGTCGACGATCCGGAGCTTCTGGATCTGGTCGAGATGGAAGTGCGCGAGCTGTTGAGCTCCTACGACTTCCCGGGCGACGACATTCCGATCGTGCGCGGTTCGGCGCTGATGGCGCTGGAAGACAAGGACAAGGCGCTGGGCCATGATGCGGTTCTGGCGCTGATGAAGGCGGTGGACGAGAACATCCCCCAGCCGGAGCGCCCGATCGACAAGCCGTTTTTGATGCCGATCGAGGACGTGTTCTCGATCTCGGGCCGCGGCACGGTTGTGACCGGCCGCGTCGAGCGCGGCATCGTCAAGGTCGGCGAGACGGTGGAGATCATCGGCATCCGTCCGACCTCGAGCACCACGGTCACGGGCGTCGAGATGTTCCGCAAGCTGCTCGACCAGGGCCAGGCCGGCGACAACATCGGCGCCTTGCTGCGCGGCATCGACCGCGAAGGCGTCGAGCGCGGCCAGGTGCTGGCCAAGCCGGGCAGTGTCACGCCGCACACGACGTTCAAGGCGGAAGTGTACATCCTGACGAAGGACGAGGGCGGGCGTCACACGCCGTTCTTCGCGAATTATCGTCCGCAGTTCTACTTCCGCACCACCGACGTGACCGGCATTGTCAAGCTGCCGGAAGGCACCGAGATGGTGATGCCGGGCGACAACATCTCGATCGAAGTCGAGTTGATCGTCCCCATCGCGATGGAAGAGAAGCTGCGCTTCGCCATCCGCGAAGGCGGAAGAACCGTCGGATCGGGCGTCGTCGCGAGCATTATTAAATAGGATTGAGCGGCCTCACCCTTCGACAAGCTCAGGGTGAGGAAGTGAGAGAGTTGAGACGGAAATATGCCTTCATCCTGAGCTTGTCGAAGGATGAAAGCAGCGAGGAAAGAAGACTTGGTTTTTGAAATCGCAGGGTGAGGGCCCGCGAAGCGGAATAGCCCGAACCCTTGCACAGGAGTGTAGCTCAGTTGGTAGAGCGGCGGTCTCCAAAACCGTAGGCCGTGGGTTCGAGTCCCTCCACTCCTGCCAGTTGAAGTCAGTGAAAGAAGAGAATGGTCGACGCGACGAAGAAGGCGATGGATGCAGGAAACGGCGGCAAGGAATTGCCAGCACCGGCTCCGCGCGCGCGCCGTGGTCTTATTCAATTCATTCGCGAAGTGCGTCGCGAAGGCATTGACAAGGTCACCTGGCCGACGGTCCGGGAAACCTATCTGACGACGATCATGGTTTTCATCATGGTCGGCCTGACCATGGTGTTCTTTTTTGTCGTGGACTGGCTGCTCGCATACGGCGAGCGGCTTCTGATCGGCGCGGTGAGCTAGAGCGATGAGCGAAGCTGGAACGAAAACGGTCGCGGACGCGAAGTGGTACATCGTCCACACCTACTCGAATTTCGAGAAGAAGGTGTCGGAGGAGATCAAGCGTCAGGCGAAGATTCAGGATCTCGACGAGTTTGTCGCCGACGTGGTCGTGCCGACGGAAGAAGTCGTCGAAGTCCGCCGCGGACAGAAGAAGAATGCCGAGCGCAAATTCCTGCCCGGCTATGTCCTTCTGCACGCCAAGCTGACGGACGAGGTCTATCATCTCGTGAAGAACGTGGCGAAGGTCACGGGCTTCCTCGGCCAGAACAACAAACCGATGCCGCTGCGCCAGGCCGAAGTCGACCAGATATTGAACCAGGTGCAGGAAGGCGTGGAGCATCCCAAGTCCACGATCACCTTCGAGATCGGCGAGCAGGTGCGTGTGGCCGACGGTCCGTTCACCTCGTTCACCGGCGTGGTGGAAGAAGTCGACGACGATCGTTCGCGTCTGAAGGTCGCCGTGTCGATCTTCGGCCGTGCCACGCCGGTGGAACTCGAGTTCACGCAAGTCGAGAAGATGTAACAACCGCGGGAGAGCCGGCCAGGCTCGCTTGCACCGCAAACCGCTAAGGAGGCGGACTTAGAGTGGCAAAGAAGATTACCGGTTACGTCAAACTGCAGGTGCCCGCGGGCGCGGCGAATCCGTCGCCGCCGATCGGCCCCGCGCTCGGTCAGCGCGGCCTGAACATCATGGAGTTCTGCAAGGCGTTCAACGCCAAGACGCAGGACCAGGAAAAGGGCATGCCGATCCCGGTGACCATCACCGTGTTCTCGGACAAGTCGTTCACCTTCGCGATGAAGACGCCGCCGGCGTCCTACTTCCTCAAGAAGGCCGCGAAGCTGTCCAGCGGATCGAAGACGCCGGGCCGCGATTTCGCCGGTTCGGTCACGAAGGCGCAGGTGCGCCAGATCGCCGAGACCAAGATGAAGGACCTCAACGCCAACGACATCGAGAACGCGATGCTCCTCATCGAGGGCTCCGCGCGGTCGATGGGCATCCAGGTGAAGGGGTAATCCATGTCGAAAAGATTCAAGAAAGCCGTCGAAGGCATCGATACGGCCAAGGCCTATGGCGTCGAAGAGGCCGTGAAGCTGGTGAAGTCCCGCGCCACCGCGAAGTTCGACGAGACGATCGAACTCGCGATCAATCTCGGCGTCGACCCGCGTCACGCCGACCAGATGGTTCGCGGCGTCGTTGCGCTGCCGAACGGCACAGGCCGCTCACTCCGCGTCGCCGTGTTCGCTAAAGGCGCGAAGGCGGACGAAGCCAGGAAGGCGGGTGCCGATATTGTCGGCGCGGAAGATTTGTTCGAGACCGTGAACAAGGGCGAAGTGAACTTCGACCGCTGCATCGCGACACCAGACATGATGGGTCTCGTCGGCCGTCTCGGTAAGGTGCTCGGCCCGCGCGGCATGATGCCGAACCCGAAGGTCGGCACGGTGACGATGGACGTCACCCAGGCAATCAAGGACGCCAAGGGCGGCGCGGTCGAATTCCGCGTCGAGAAGGCGGGCGTCGTTCAGGCCGGTGTCGGCAAGGCGAGCTTTACCGAGGACGCGATCGTCCAGAACGTGAAGACGTTCGTCGACAGCGTGATGAAGGCGCGGCCGACCGGAGCCAAGGGCGTCTACATGAAGAAGATTTCCATCTCCTCGACGATGGGCCCGGGCGTGAAAGTCGCGCTGGCCAGCGTCGGTGCGGGTGGTGCGGAAGCGCATTGAGTTGAGTGAATTCCGGCGGACGATCGCCGGATAACTGTCCGAGACCGCTGGAGTGTTTAGGCACTTAAATTTCCAGCGCAGACAGGGTTCGAGTTGGACCCTGGGGCAGATGAGCAACAGGGGGATTGGCGGATCGTCTCGCTAGTCCGTTGTAAGGAGAGCAAAGTGGAGAAAGCCAAAAAGGCGGAAGTCGTCGAAGAGCTGCAAGGCGTCTTCGCGAAGGCCGGCTCGGTGGTTGTCGCCCACTATTCCGGCATGACGGTGTCGCAGATGAGCGATCTCCGCTCGCGCATGCGCGCGAACGGGGCCTCGTTCAAGGTCGCGAAGAACCGTCTTGTCATGCGCGCTCTGAAGGGTACGCCCGTGGAGGGGATCAGCCACCTCTTCAAAGGCCCGACCGGCATCGCCTACAGCGATGATCCGATCGCGGCTTCGAAGACGGCGATCGCCTACGCCAAGGATAACGAGAAACTCGTGATCCTCGGCGGTTCGATGGGAACGACGATGCTCGATGCAAGCGGCGTCAAAGCCGTTGCCGAGCTGCCGTCGCTCGACGAACTCCGCGGAAAGATCGTGGGTCTGCTTCTGGCACCTGCGACCAAACTTGCCGGTGTCATTCAGGCCCCGGCCGGTCAGCTTGCCCGCGTCATCGGCGCGTATGCCAACAAGGAAGCCGCATAAAGCGACACAGCAACGTTCAAACTCGAAACGAAACGAAGGAAGTAAGAAATGTCGAAGATCGAAAAGCTTGTTGAAGACTTGTCCGGCCTGACCGTCCTCGAGGCGGCGGACCTGGCGAAGATGCTCGAAGAGAAGTGGGGCGTCTCCGCTGCCGCTCCGGTGGCGGCCGCTGCCGGTCCGGCTGCCGCCGCTGCGGCTCCGGCGGCCGAGAAGACCGAGTTCACGGTCGTTCTCACCGATGCGGGCGACAAGAAGATCAACGTGATCAAGGAAATCCGCGCGATCACCGGCCTTGGCCTCAAGGAAGCGAAAGACCTCGTCGAGGGTGCTCCCAAGGAAGTCAAAGCCGATGTGAACAAGGACGAAGCGGCGAAGATCAAGAAGCAGCTCGAAGACGCAGGCGCGAAGGTCGAGCTGAAATAAGGAGTACTCGCGGGGTTGAAAAACCGCGAAACGTGCATATTTCGTTCTCACACCAGCTCCCAGAAACCCGGTTTCTGGGGGCCGGTGCCGTTTTCTTTGTAGTAATCGAATTTTTCGTGGCGGAACGGCCGGTTACGGCCAGGCAGGGAATACAAGACTCATGACACTCTCCTTCACGGGACGCAAACGCCTCCGCAAATACTTCGGCAAGATCGTCGAGGTCGCGGAGATGCCGAACCTCATCGAGGTTCAGAAGACTTCGTACGAACAGTTCCTCCAGGTCGCGAAGCCGGAAGGTGGCCGCGTGGATGAGGGGCTGCAGGCTGTTTTCTCGTCTGTGTTTCCGATCAAGGATTTCTCCGAATCCTCTCTCCTCGAATATGTCGACTATCACTTCGAGGATCCGAAATACGACGTCGAGGAATGCCAGCAGCGCTCCATGACCTATGCCGCACCGCTCAAGGTGACGTTGCGCCTCATCGTGTTCGATGTGGACGTCGAAACCGGCGCGAAGTCGGTCAAGGACATAAAGGAGCAGGACGTCTATATGGGCGACGTCCCCTTCATGACCGAGAACGGCACCTTCGTCGTCAACGGCACGGAGCGCGTGATCGTCTCCCAGATGCACCGCTCGCCGGGCGTCTTCTTCGATCACGACAAGGGCAAGACGCATTCGAGCGGCAAGCTTCTGTTCGCCGCGCGCGTCATTCCCTATCGCGGCTCGTGGCTCGACTTCGAATTCGACGCCAAGGACATCGTGCATGTGCGCATCGACCGCCGCCGCAAGCTGCCGGCGACGACGCTGCTCTATGCGCTCGGCCTGACCCAGGAGGAGATCCTCGATTATTTCTACACGAAGATCGCCTTCAAGCGTCACAAGGACGGTAGCTGGACCACGCCGGTCGAAACCAATTGGATGAAAAACGCCAAGACGATTTCCGAGTGGAAGAACGCCAAGACCCACGAAGTCATCGCCGATGCCGGCCAGAAAATCACGCAGCGCGGTCTGCGCAAGTGGCAGGAAGACGGCATCAAGCAGGTTTCGCTGTCCGAGGATGAACTGATCGGCCGCTACAGCGCGCTCGACATGGTCAATCCGGAGACGGGCGAGATTTATCTGGAAGCCGGCGATGAAATCACGGCAGCGCATCTCGAGACGCTGGCCGAAAACGGCTTCGACGAGGTCGATGTCATCAACGTCGACGGCATCACCATCGGATCCTATCTGCGCAACACGCTGGCGGTGGACAAGAACCACTCGCGCGAGCAGGCACTGATCGACATCTATCGCGTCATGCGCCCCGGCGAGCCACCGACGCTCGACACCGCCGAGACGCTGTTCAACCAGCTGTTCTTCGACGGTGAGCGCTATGACCTTTCGGCGGTCGGCCGCGTGAAAATGAACATGCGCCTGAACCTGGACGCGCCGGACACGCTGCGCATCCTGCGCAAGGAAGACATCCTGGCGATCCTGAAGGCGCTGGCCGAACTGCGTGACGGCCGCGGCGAAATCGACGACATCGACAATCTCGGCAATCGCCGCGTGCGCTCGGTCGGCGAACTGATGGAAAACCAGTTCCGCGTCGGATTGCTGCGCATGGAGCGCGCAATCAAGGAGCGCATGTCCGCCGTCGATATCGACACGGTCATGCCGCATGACCTGATCAATGCGAAGCCCGTGGCGGCGGCGGTGCGCGAATTCTTCGGCTCGTCGCAGCTTTCGCAGTTCATGGACCAGACAAATCCCTTGTCCGAAGTGACCCACAAGCGCCGCATGTCGGCCCTTGGGCCGGGCGGCCTGACGCGGGAGCGTGCCGGCTTCGAAGTGCGCGACGTGCACCCGACGCATTATGGCCGCATCTGCCCGATCGAGACGCCGGAAGGTCCGAACATCGGCCTGATCAACTCGCTCGCGACCTACGCGCGCGTGAACAAGTACGGCTTCATCGAAAGCCCGTACCGCAAGGTCGTGGACAAGAAGGTCACCGACGAGGTGATCTATCTCTCGGCGATGGAAGAGGCGAAATACACCATCGCCCAGGCCAACGCGACGATCGACAGCCGCAACCGCATCACCGACGAGCTCGTCTCCTGCCGCAAGGGCGGAAACTTCGTCATGACGACTCCGGACCAGGTCGAGTTCATCGACGTGTCGCCGAAGCAGCTCGTCTCCGTCGCCGCGGCGCTCGTGCCGTTCCTCGAGAACGACGACGCCAACCGTGCGCTCATGGGCTCGAACATGCAGCGTCAGGCCGTGCCGCTGCTGCGCCCCGAGGCGCCGCTGGTCGGCACCGGCCTCGAAGACGTGGTCGCGCGCGATTCCGGCTCCGCCATCGCGGCGCGCCGTTCGGGCGTCGTCGACCAAGTGGACGCGACCCGTATCGTCGTGCGTGCGACGGAAGAAACCGATCCCACCAAGCCGGGCATCGACATCTACCGTCTGAAGAAGTTCCAGCGCTCGAACCAGTCGACCTGCATCACGCAGAAGCCGCTGGTGAAAGTTGGAGATCAGCTCCAGAAGGGCGACATCATCGCCGACGGTCCGTCGACGCAGTTGGGCGAGCTCGCGCTCGGCAAGAACGTGCTCGTCGCGTTCATGCCGTGGAACGGTTACAATTTCGAGGACTCCATCCTCATCTCCGAGCGTATCGTGCGCGACGATGTCTTCACCTCGATCCATATCGAGGAGTTCGAGACTCAGGCGCGCGACACCAAGCTCGGCCCTGAGGAAATCACGCGCGACATTCCCAATGTCGGCGAGGAAAACCTCAAGAACCTCGATGAAGCCGGCATTGTGTATATCGGCGCCGACGTGAACGCGGGCGACATTCTGGTCGGCAAGGTGACGCCGAAGGGCGAAACCCCGATGACGCCGGAGGAAAAGCTCCTGCGCGCCATCTTCGGCGAGAAGGCAGCCGATGTTCGCGACACTTCGCTTCGCGTTCCGCCGGGCGTCACCGGCACGATCGTGGAAGTGCGCGTCTTCAACCGCCATGGCGTCGAAAAAGATCAGCGCGCCATGACGATCGAAAAGGCGGAAGAAGACCGTCTCGCGGAAGATCGCGACGACGAGCTCGCGATCCTCGAGCGCAACATGTTCACGCGTCTCGCGGACCTTCTGCTGCACAAGACCGCGGCGTCCGGCCCGAAGGGCATGGCCGCCGACACCAAGATCACGCAGGGCGTGCTCGAAACGATCCCGCGTCATCAGTGGTGGCAGATCGCGCTGCGCAACGAAAAGGCGATGGGCGAGATCGAGGCGCTGCGCAAGCAGTACGACGAGTCCAAGCAGCGCCTCGACAAGCGCTTCGCCGACAAGGTCGAAAAGCTCAAGCGCGGCGACGAGCTTGCGCCCGGCGTAATGAAGATGGTCAAGGTGTTCGTCGCGGTGAAGCGCAAGCTGCAGCCGGGCGACAAAATGGCCGGCCGTCACGGCAACAAGGGCGTCATTTCGCGTATCGTTCCGATCGAAGACATGCCGCATCTGGACGACGGCACGGCGGTTGACGTCGTGCTCAATCCGCTCGGCGTGCCGTCGCGCATGAACGTCGGCCAGATCCTGGAGACCCATCTGGGTTGGGCCTGTGCGGGCCTCGGCCGCCAGATCGGCGACGTGCTCGACAAGGTCAACCGCGAAGGCAAATTTGAGCCGCTGCGCAAAGCGTTGAAGAACGTCTATGGCGACGACGCGCGTCTCAAGGAGATCGACGAGCAGGGCCTGCTCGAACTCGGCGACAATCTGCGTGCCGGCGTGCCGATCGCAACGCCCGTGTTCGACGGTGCCAAGGAAGCCGACATCGTGCAGATGCTCGATCAGGCCGGCTTGACTCAGTCGGGTCAGGTCACGCTGTTCGACGGCCGCACTGGCGAGGCGTTCAAGCGCCAGGTCACCGTCGGATACATCTATATCCTGAAGCTGCATCATCTGGTGGACGATAAGATCCACGCGCGGTCGATCGGCCCGTACTCGCTCGTCACCCAGCAACCATTGGGCGGCAAGGCGCAGTTCGGCGGGCAGCGCTTCGGCGAAATGGAGGTGTGGGCCCTCGAAGCCTACGGCGCCGCCTACACGTTGCAGGAAATCCTGACCGTGAAGTCGGACGACGTGGCCGGCCGCACCAAGGTGTACGAGGCGATCGTGCGCGGCGAAGACACGTTCGAGGCCGGTATCCCGGAATCGTTCAACGTGCTCGTCAAGGAAATGCGCTCGCTGAGCCTGAACGTGGAGTTGGTCAACGGACCGACGACGTAATGGCTGCGAAACCCTCATCCTTCGACAAGCTCAGGATGAGGGAATGAGAGACATAGAAATAGCCTTCACCCTGAGCTTGTCGAAGGGTGAAGGCGGACCGAATTGAAACTGTAGAAAGGCTCGTAAATGAATCAAGAGCTGATGAATGTCTTCCAGACGAAGGACGTCCCGACCTTCGACCGGATCAAGATATCTCTCGCAAGCCCCGACCAGATCCTGCGCTGGTCGCATGGCGAGGTGAAGAAGCCCGAGACGATCAACTATCGTACCTTCAAGCCGGAGCGCGACGGCCTGTTCTGCGCGCGCATCTTCGGCCCGGTGAAGGACTACGAGTGCCTTTGCGGCAAGTACAAGCGCATGAAGTACAAGGGCATCGTCTGCGAGAAGTGCGGCGTCGAGGTCACGGTGCAGAAGGTGCGCCGCGACCGCATGGCGCATATCGAGCTGGCGTCGCCGGTCGCCCATATCTGGTTCCTGAAGTCGCTGCCGTCGCGCATCGGATTGATGCTCGACATGACGCTGAAGGATCTCGAGCGCGTTCTCTATTTCGAGAACTACATCGTCACCGAGCCGGGACTCACGCCGCTCAAGGACCGTCAGCTGCTGACGGAAGACGAGTACTACAAGGCGCAGGACGAATACGGCAATGACGGCTTCACCGCCATGATCGGCGCAGAAGCGATCCGCATGCTGCTGCAGGCGATCGACCTCGAGAAGCTGCGCGACGACATCCGCGGCGATATCGCCGAGAGCAATGGCGGCGAGAAGGCCAAGAAGCTCGTCAAGCGTTTGAAGGTTGTCGAGGCTTTCATCGATTCCGGCAATCGCCCGGAATGGATGATCCTGACCGTCGTGCCGGTGATCCCGCCGGAGCTGCGCCCGCTCGTCCCGCTGGATGGCGGCCGCTTCGCGACGTCGGATTTGAACGATCTCTATCGCCGCGTCATCAACCGCAACAACCGCCTGAAACGCCTGATCGAGCTCAAGGCGCCGGACATCATCGTGCGCAACGAAAAGCGCATGCTGCAGGAATCCGTTGACGCGCTGTTCGACAACGGCCGCCGCGGCCGCGTCATTACCGGCGCCAACAAACGTCCGCTGAAGTCGCTCGCCGACATGCTGAAGGGTAAGCAAGGCCGCTTCCGCCAGAACCTGCTCGGCAAGCGCGTCGACTATTCCGGCCGTTCGGTGATCGTCGTCGGTCCCGAGCTCAAGCTGCATCAGTGCGGCCTGCCGAAGAAGATGGCGCTCGAGCTGTTCAAGCCGTTCATCTATGCGCGCTTGGAAGCGAAAGGGTTCAGCCAGACGGTCAAGCAGTCCAAGAAGCTGGTCGAGAAGGAGAAGCCCGAGGTTTGGGATATCCTAGAAGAAGTGATCCGCGAGCATCCGGTTCTTCTGAACCGCGCGCCGACGCTGCATCGCCTCGGTATCCAGGCGTTCGAGCCCGTGTTGATCGAAGGTAAGGCGATCCAGCTGCATCCGCTGGTTTGCACGGCGTTTAACGCGGACTTCGACGGAGACCAGATGGCCGTGCACGTCCCGTTGTCGCTCGAAGCGCAGCTGGAAGCACGCGTGCTGATGATGTCGACCAACAACATCCTCTCGCCCGCGAACGGCAAGCCGATCATCGTGCCGACGCAGGACATCGTTCTCGGTCTTTATTATCTGAGCCAGGAACGTCCGAACGAGCCGGGTGAAGGCATGATGTTCAACGACATCGGCGAGATCGAGCACGCTTTGTTTGCGAACGTGGTCACGCTGCATGCCAAGATCAAGGCGCGCTACAAGACGGTCGACGCCGACGGCAACCCGATCACCCGCCGCGTGGATTCCACGCCGGGCCGCATGATGATCGCGGAAATCCTGCCGCGTCATCCCAAGATCCCGTTCGAGCTGGTGAACCGCCTGCTGCGCAAGCAGGAAGTCTCGCATGTCATCGACGAGGTCTATCGTCACTGCGGTCAGAAGGACACGGTGCTGTTCGCCGACGCGGTGATGGGGCTCGGCTTCCGCGAAGCCTGCAAGGCCGGCATCTCCTTCGGCAAGGACGACATGGTCGTTCCCGACACGAAGCAGAAGCTGATCGACGACACGCGCCATCGCGTTCGCGAATACGAGCAGCAGTATCAGGACGGCCTGACCACCGACAAGGAGAAGTACAACCTCGTCGTCGATGTCTGGTCGAAGTGCACCGATCTGGTCGCGGCCGAAATGATGAAGGAAATCTCCAAGGAGAAGGTCGACGCGAAGTCGGGCCGGATCGAGGAGATGAACTCCATCTACATGATGAGCCACTCCGGTGCCCGCGGTTCGCCGCAGCAGATGAAGCAGCTTGCCGGCATGCGTGGGTTGATGGCGCGTCCCGACGGCTCGATCATCGAGACGCCGATCCTGTCGAACTTCAAGGAAGGCCTCACCGTGCTCGAGTACTTCAACTCGACCCACGGTGCCCGCAAGGGTCTTGCCGACACCGCGCTCAAGACGGCGAACTCGGGTTATCTCACCCGCCGTCTCGTCGACGTGGCGAATGACTGCATCATCACGGCGGAAGATTGCGGCACCAAGCGCGGTGTCACGGTCCAGGCCGAAATCGATGGCGGTCAGGTCGTGTCGTCGCTTTCCGAACGCATCCTCGGCCGCACCACGGCGGAGGACATCAAGCATCCGGAGACCGGCGAAGTCCTGCTGAAGCGCAACAAGGAAGTCGGCGAGGATATCGCAGAGAAGATCGAAAAGTCGCAGGTCCAGAAGGTCCGCGTCCGCTCAGTGCTCACCTGCGAGCTCGGCGAAGGCGTCTGCGGCAAATGCTATGGCCGCGATCTGGCGCGCGGAACACCGGTCAATATCGGCGAAGCTGTCGGCGTGATCGCGGCGCAGTCGATCGGCGAGCCGGGAACCCAGCTCACCATGCGCACATTCCACATCGGCGGCGCGGCGCAGGTTGCCGGTTCGTCGAAGATCGAGGCGTCGTATGACGGCAAGGTCAAGATCGTGAACCGCAACATCGTCAAGAACTCCGACGGCGAGCTGATGGCGATGGGCCGCAACATGCAGGTCGTCATCACCGATTCCAAGGGTCAGGAACGTGCTTCGTACCGCATCGTGTACGGCGCGCGCCTGAAGGTGGATGATGGCGCCACCGTGAAGCGTGGCGACAGGCTGGCGGAATGGAATCCGAACAGCATTCCGGTTCTCACCGATGCCGAAGGCACGGTGAGGTTCGAGGAGATCGTCTCCGGTGTGTCGGTCAAGGAAGTGGCCGACGAGAAGACGGGCGTGACCAACCGCGTCGTCATCGACAGCCGCACCGGCACGGGCGCGAAGGCGACCGAGTTGCGTCCGACGCTCGTCATCGTCGACAAGCACAACAAGCCGATCCAGCTGCCGGGCGGCGGCGAAGCGCGCTATGCGCTCTCGGTCGACGCCATTCTTTCGGTGGACGACGGTTCGCACGTCAAGGCCGGCGATATGCTCGCGCGTATTCCGACCGAAGGCGCCAAGACCCGCGACATCACCGGCGGTCTTCCGCGCGTGGCGGAATTGTTCGAAGCGCGCAAGCCCAAGGAAGCGGCGGTTCTCGCCGAGACCGACGGCTTCGTCGAGTTCGGCAAGGACTACAAGAACAAGCGCCGTGTCATCGTCAAGCCGAAGTCGGACAAGATCGAGCCGACCGAATACCTGATACCCAAGGGTAAGCACATCAGCGTGCGCGAGGGCGATTATGTGGAGAAGGGCGACTATATCGTCGAAGGCAATCCGTCTCCGCACGACATCCTGCGCATCAAAGGCGTCGAGGAGCTCACGGTCTATCTCGTGAAGGAAATCCAGGACGTCTATCGTCTGCAGGGCGTGAAGATCAACGACAAGCACATCGAAGTGATCTGCCGTCAGATGATGCAGAAGCTGGAAATCACCGAAGGCGGCGACACCACGCTGATCGCCGGCGAGCAGGTCGATCAGCTTGAGCTGGACGAAGCCAACAAGAAGGCGGATGAGGTCAGCGGCAAGCATGCCGAAGGCCGTCCGGTTCTTCTTGGCATCACCAAGGCGTCGCTGCAGACGCGTTCGGTGTTCTCGGCCGCGTCGTTCCAGGAGACCACCCGCGTGCTCACCGATGCCGCCGTCAACGGCAAGGTCGATACGCTGGAAGGCCTCAAGGAGAACGTGATCGTCGGACGTCTGATCCCGGCCGGCACGGGCGGTGCGATGGCGCGCCTGCGCCACGTCGCGACGGAACGCGATCGCGCCATCCAGGAAGAGCAGGCGAAGAACACGCCCGCCCAGCTCGAAGCGCCTCAGGCAGCAGAATAAGAGAAAACAACCCGGGAAGAGCGAAAAGGGCCGGTGGAAACACCGGCCCTTTTCCTTGGGTTACTGTGCCACGTGCGTCGCAATTGTCAGCTTGTAGGGAATGAAAAGCGCCAGATCGAGCGGGCCTGTCTGATACCACTCAATCGTGTGCTGCATGTTTTCCACTCGCGCCTCATAACCTGAGCCAAATGATGCCGAAGTGTCCCTGGCGTCTTTGGCGATCATCTCAACGAGCGTCGGCCGGTATCGTTCTGGCGCCATGATGCCGAGGTTGAACGGCTGATTGATCAGCACTTCGGTTCGTCCGGCTTTCGGCGTCCGCGCGACATAGTCCCTGATGCGCTGCGTGGCACCGTCGAAAGAATCGACAGCAGTCAGTTCGGTGCGGATGACGACGCGCGCAAAGCTCGTATCGACCTTGTTGTCCGGCGCGATGACCTTATCGAGCATTCCGTCTGTGAACTCCGTGAGAACATCCTCGCCGACGCTCAGCGAAATCGTTTTTGTACCCTGTGCGCCCGCTATCATCGCGCGCAACGTCTGCCGCAGCTCGTCCTTGCGCTTAGCGGGATCGCGCGTATCGCAAATGACCTCGACGCGGGTCACCAGATGATCTGCTCGGTGTTTGAGCGTGACATGCGGGTTGTATTCCGCATCCTCTGGCATTCGAGATCCGGTGACCACGACCGTTTCGACCTGCTCATCGGCGAGCGATTTTTCGGCTAGCACCATCGTCGCCAGCGCCAGCAATGCAGCCCGGATACTCTGTCTCATGTTTCCCCCCAACTGCCCGCGAGACTATAACACAGCGAAATAAAAAAGGGCCGCCCGAATGGACGGCCCTCTGATTGCTTAACGATGGTCGCCGGTTACTTCACGTTGCTCGTGCGGCGGATGAAGTCGGAGACGTCGTTGTGGATCTGCATGAGCGATTCCGCATGCGCGTACACCATGTGTCCGGACTCGTAATATTTGTACTCGATGTTCTTCTGCAGGCTGCGTGGGATCGGCAGCTGGCGCATCTCATAGACGCCCTCGTAATAGGGCGTCGCGAGATCGTAGAGTCCGCCAGTCAGAAGTACCTTCAGGTTGGGATTGGTCTTCATCGCCACCGCGAGGTCGGGCATGACATTCAACGGCGTTTGCAGCGAGAAATTGTTCCCCGGTTGCTGATGCTTCAGGTCCCAGTCGTTGAGCGGCGCAAACAGGAAATACTTCCGGCCATTCCCGTATTTCAGTACCGTCCGCGCATAGTCGTTGAACGCGGAAATATAAGCAGAGCTGATCGATGCGCTCTGCGGGTCGTAGTCGGCTTCCTTGTTCAGCGGATCGATTGCCGGGCCCGAGAAGCGTGTGTCGAGGCGCCCGGTAGTGATATCGCGATCGACCTGAAGGTTCTGCTCGAACATGCCGCCATCGATGCGCAGATCGGCTTTCAGGATGTAGGCGACGGGAAGGCCGGTATAGGCATGCAGCTTCTGTGCGATCGCATTGCGCTGTTTGTCGTTCAGGGCCGCGCCGGCCTGAAGCGCCGACGAATAGTCGCCCATCGCAAAGTGCTGCACTTCGCCGAGGAATTTTCGAAGATCGTCGGGACGCTTGCCCGGGAGCTTTTTGTGATACCAGGCGGTGGCCGCATAGGTCGGAAGGCCGAGCACATAGGGGAGGTTGACGCCGGGGTTCACCTGCGGACCGTCCACGCTCATGTCGAAGTTCAGGATCTGCGACAGCATGATGATGCCGTTGAGATCGATCGCGTAACGGTTCTCGAGAAGGTTCGAGAGCACCGCCGCGCGCGTTGTGCCGTAGCTTTCGCCGAAGATGTATTTCGGCGAATTCCAGCGCGCATATTTCGTCAGGAACTGGTTGATGAACTCGGCGAAGGCGCTGCCGTCCTGATCCACGCCCCAGAACGCCTTATCCTTGTCCTTACCGGCGATGCGGCTGAAGCCCGCGCCCGGCGCGTCGATGAAGACGAGATCGCTGGCGTCAAGCAGGCTGCCCTGATTGTCGACGACCTGATAGGGCGCCGCGGGTGTGTGGGAATCGTCGGTGGTCACAACGCGGCGCGGTCCGAACGCGCCCATATGCAGCCACACCGTCGCAGAGCCGGGGCCGCCATTGAACAGGAAGGTGATCGGTCGTGTTCCGGCGCCGGCGCCTTTCTTGAAGTATGCGGTGTAGAACATCGACGCTTCGGCCGACGGGTTTTTAGCGGCTTCGGCCTGCGCTTCCTTGTCCGATTTGTCCGCCTCGGGAACGGGCACGTCGTCCCAGCCCTTGGCATGAACGACCAGTGTTCCGGCAATAGCGGTGTAGTTGACGCGGCCCGAAGCAGTACCGACCGAACCATCCGTTTCGACCGCATCGGGCTTGAAATATCTGCCCGCGCCTTCGACCGGCTTTTCAGCCGGCTTGTCCGGCGTCGCCGCGAACACGAAGGCGCCGATCATCGCTGCGCCCAGGCCCGCGGTGAGCGCGAGCGTCGTCATTCTACGTCCAGAAAAATCCATGTGAGTCCCCTCAAAAGTCGCGCATTTTAGAGGCGATGGCAGGGAAAAGTGCAACAGAGTGGCTGCCATGCGCCATCACAAGGGCGCGATGCCGCTAGTGGGAATTTGTATTACCGAAAAGTCAGTTACGGATTCCGGCCCGCCAGCCTACGCAGCTCCGGCTCGGGACGCTTTGCGAGAGCGGATTTCATGTTTGTCCGCGTAGGCTCCGGTGCTGTTTCCAGGGCACGCTGGAACCAAAGCCGCGCGCCGGTAGTGCATCCGTCGGCGGCGAGCATGCTTGCGTAGTTGTAGGCTCCGCGGAAGTAACCGCCCGCAGCCGATTTGCGATACCAGTTGCGGGCGGCGGCAAGGTTGCGTTCCAGGCCCCAGCCTTCCTCGAGGCAGCGCGCCACAAGGTTCATCGCGCGCACATGGCCCTGGCCCGCGGCGCGCATATACCAGTTGAACGCCTCGCCGCGGTCGCGCGGGACGCCGATGCCGTCCAGAAGCAGATGGCCGAGATTGTATTGCGCCCAGTCGTAACCCGCTTCAGCGGCGACACGATAATGCTCCGTCGCGCGCGCGAAATCCGGCGCAGTGCCCCAACCATTCTCGTAGCAGCGGCCGAGCATGTTACGCGCCTCGACATCGCCGCTCTCCGCCGCGCAGGCAAAGCACGCGAAGGCCGCGTGTTCATCCTTTGCCACGCCTTTGCCTTCGAGCAGCAGGCGCCCGAGCCGCAATTGTGCTTCCGGCATGCCGCATGCAGCGGCGGCTTCGACCCAGACGGCCGCTTCGTCGCCGCCGAGCAGGGCGCGCAATTCCTCCGGGCGCATCATCGTCAGCGCGGCGACGCGCCAGGCCTGGAGCGGCTGCGGCGCGTTCATGCCTCGCCCCATTTGCGGATGAGGTTGTGATAGATCGCGGTCAGCTGGACAAGCGCGGGCTGGTCCGGTGCGGATTGCCCCAGCTGCATGATCGCGCGATCGAGATTGAACAGAAGCGTGCGCTCGCCGTCGTCCTTCACCATGCTCTGAATCCAGAAGAAGGTCGCGACGCGACTGCCGCGCGTCACGGGTGCCACGCGATGCAGGCTGGTCGCGGGATAGAGGATCATGTCGCCGGCGGGCAGCTTCACATTGTGCGTGCCATAAGTGTCTTCGACGATCAACTCGCCGCCGTCATAATCTTCCGGCGAACTAATGAAGAGCGTCGCGGAAACATCGGTGCGGATGCGCCGCGGCGTCCCCGGAATCTGACGGATCGCGTTGTCGACATGCGCGCCGAAATTCATGCCGGGGTCGTAGCGGTTGAACAGCGGCGGAAAGACCTGTTTTGGAAGCGCTGCACTAATGAAAAGAGGATTACGTTCCAAAGCCGCGACCACGAGCGCGCCGAGTTCGTGCGCCTCGGTACTGTCCTGCGGAAGCTGCAGGTTCTCTTTCACCTTGACCGATTGATGACCCGCGGTGACGCGGCCATCTCCCCACTGCGCCGCCGCCAGTCGTTCGCGGCATGTCGTGAGATCGTCCGGTGTCAGCACATCGGGGACACGAAGCAGCATGCCTAGAGCGACGCGTTCAGGGTGAGCAGGAAAGTCCGTCCCGGCGCCGGCACGGTGTGGTTCTCGTTCGGACGCGTGAAGTAAGAGTTCACATAATAATACTCGTCCGCGAGGTTATAGCCGTTCAACTGGATGCTCAGCATGTCGCTGAACTTGTACGCCGCCATGGCATCGAACGTCACATGCGAAGGCACGTGCGCGACGACGATGCTGCCCGGTACGGTGGCATTGTCGGTGCCCGCGTTCACGCGGCCAAGATAGTTCAAGCCGGCGCCAATACGGAAGCCCTCGTCGAAATCGTACACCGACCAGAGATTGGCCTGGTTATGCGCGGTGTTCGGGATCGGTCCGGGGATCGGATTACCCGATGCGTCGACGCCCGCGAGACCTTTCGCCGTTGCGTCGAGATAGATGTATCCCGCGACGATCTCCCAATTCGGCGTCAGGCGGCCCTGCGCGTTGAACTCAAAGCCGTTGACGCGTTCGGTGCCCGACAGCGCCTGCAGACCGGGATTGTTCGGATCGGCGATACGCGCGTTGGTCATCTCGGTGTTGAACAGCGCCGCCGTCAGGGACAGCATTCCGTCGAGAACCTCGGTCTTGCCGCCGACCTCGAAAGTACGGTCTTTCTCCGGCGCGAGATCTTTGTTGCTGGCGGCGAGCGAGAGGCTTTCGGCGGATGGGTTGAACGAGGTGCCGTAGGAGAAATAGAAGCTCGCATTCTCCGCTGGCTTGTAAACCAGCGCGGCACGCGGGCTCCAGATGTTGTCTACATGCGAAAAGTGGTAGGCCGTTCCCAGCGGCTGATCGTACTTCGCCGTGAAATGGTCGTAGCGCAGCGCAGCGGTGAGCGTCCAGTGCGGACCGAAATCGATGGTGTCGTTGACGAAGACGCCGAAAGTTTTCGTGCGCGTGACGGGCGCCTGACGGATCCTGGTCTGATGCAGGCCGGCAATCGCCTCATTGGGATCGGGATCGAGAAGCGGCGTCGGGATGATGTCGCCGTCCTGATTGGCAAAGCGCTCTAAGCTCGCCGCTTCCGAATCCAGTTCTACGCCAGAGACTAACGTATGCGTAAGGCCGCCCGTGCCGAAATGCGTCGTGAGATCAGTCTCGTTCATCATCGTGGTGATGATGCCCTTCGAGCTTGGCCGGTCGCGCATCACCCAAACTTTGTCGAGCGGCGTGCCGGCGACGGGATAGAGCGGGTTGTTCAACTCGACCGGCTCGTCGCCGCTGGCGCCCGTGCATTCGGGCTCGCCGGCGAAGCGATACTCATTCGGCGAGTTGGGGTCGAAGCAATTCGCGGTGCCATAGATCGCTGCCGTTTGGCGCGAGTCGAACCAGTAGGAGCCGAAGCGCGCCGTATCGCTGATTGTGAGCGCATCGCTGAATTTGTGGTCGAAGCGTCCGGTGACGACTTCCACATCGGTCTTGAATCGATCGTCCTCCGGCAAGCCGTAGAACGTGTCGCGCGACACCGGCGCCGGCTTGTCGAACACGAACGGAACGCCATAGTCCGGCAGATTGTCTTCCTGCTGGTGAAGGTATTTCAGCGAGAAGCTGGTGTCGGTATCGATGCCCCAGGCAATAGACGGTGCGGCACCCCAGCGCTGATTGCGCGTATACGGACGATCGACGACCGAGCTGTCCTGGCCTATCAGGTTGATGCGCGCGGCCATGGTATCGCCGAGGACATAGTTCACGTCGGCGGTCGCCCGGATTTCGGAATTGGTGCCGCCGGTGACAGAGAAGTCGTCGATTGGGAAAAGTTCCGGCATCTTCGACACCTGGTTGATGACGCCGCCGGTCGAACCGCGGCCGAACAAGGTCGAGGCGGGGCCTTTGTAGACTTCCAGCGCGCTGACATCGAACGTGTCGCGATCGTAGAGGCCGGTGTCGCGCAGTCCGTCCAGGTAATAGTCGTCGCCGGCGGAGAAGCCGCGCAGATTGACGAGATCGCCATGCGTGCCGCCTTCGCCTGCGTCAAGCGTAATGCCGGGAACATTCTTGAGGGCATCGGCGAGGTTGTTGACGCCCTGCTGCTGGATAACTTTCGCCGGGATGACATTAATGGACTGGGGTGTGTCGAGAATGGTTTGCGGTAGCACGTCCAGGCTCGACCTCATGCCCGTCACGACAACCGTTTCGACGTCATTGCGTTTCGGCGTATCGTAGCTTGCGACAGCTGCCTGCCCAAAAGCGGCTGAGAAAGTAGCCGCGGCCGATGCCATACCCAAACCCGCCACATTCAGCGCCTGACGCGACGCCGAGCTATCCCTGTTCATAAATGCGCTCTTCTTGATAATCATTCGCAACTTGGCACGACATTACAATCAAGGTTCGTCATGTCAATGCGAATTAGTCGCATTTTGGCAACGTTTTTGGCCCTTTCGCTGGAGTTAGGGCGGCGAGTCAACGGGACTCGGGTTAGGTTCCTCAAGTTCCAAAGGGAGAAAGAATATGTCGCCCATGCTTGCGCCGGTATTGGCGCTGATCGTTCTGTCGCTGGTGGTCTGGGTCTGGATGTACGCAACGCGCATCCCGGCGATGCAAAGCGCGAAAATCGATCCGCAGCGTGCAGCTCACCCGGGCTCGCTCGACGTGCTGCCTTCTTCCGCGCGGCGGGTAGCCGACAACTACAACCACCTGATGGAACAGCCGACGATCTTCTACGCGTTGGTGTTCGTCATCGTGCTCTCCGGCCATACCGACAGGCTCAATGTTCAACTCGCCTGGGCCTATGTCGGATTGCGCGTCGTGCACACGCTGGTGCAGTGCACGGTCAACATCGTCAATCTGCGCTTCCTCGTGTTCGCTGTGTCGACCATCGTGCTGATGGCAATGACGGCGCGCGAAGGGATGGCGATGATGTGAACGGCTAGATGCCGGAGTCGTTCGGTTTGGTCTGGAGCTGCGCGTAGTTCTCGGCGCCCATCTGTTCGATGAGCCGGAACTGCGTTTGCAGCCAGTCGATATGCTCTTCCTCGTTCTCGAGGATATCGACGAACAGCTCGCGCGTGACGAAATCCCGGATTTTCTCGCAATGCGGAATAGCCAGCCTGAGATCGGCCGCTGCGGTCTGCTCCATCTTGAGATCGCAGCGCAGCACCTCCTGCAGGTTCTCGCCGATCATCAGCTTGCCGAGGTCTTGCAGATTCGGGAGTCCGCCGAGGAACAGGATGCGCTGGACCAGACGATCCGCGTGTTTCATCTCGTCGATGGATTCGTCGTATTCCTTCTTCGCGAGCTGGCTCAGGCCCCAATCGGCGAGCATGCGCGAATGCAGGAAGTACTGATTGATCGAGGTGAGTTCGTTCTTGAGAACGACATTGAGAAAACGAATGGCTTCGGCGTCGCCGGTCATCGATGCGGTGGGGTGGGGGCCTATGCCGCTTTGCCCAGAATCTTTTCGGCTTTGTCCGCGTCCAGCATTTCGGCGATCGTTTCCTGGCATCGTCCGCAATTCCTCCTGACGCCGCATCCAGCATAGACCGCATCCGGCGTTTTCGCGCCCGAGTCGATGGCATCCCAGATTCGGGCTTCGTTCAATCTATTGCAGACGCAGACGATCATCCGCCGGTTCCAATTGGGCCGCAGCCGATATGTGCGGATTCTGCGACTGATTGTCAATCGCGAAGTCGTCGCAGGTTGCTGACATAAGAAAGGATGGCGCTCTTCTAATGGCCCCGGCCCCGTCCGCACCTGCCGACTTACTGCGTGTGCGAGATGGGCGCCGTAACCCACGAGAGCCAGGCGTGGATCCGGTTCCTGCGTTCAAAGCGCGACGAGGCCGCGGTTGCGGTCTGGTTATCGGATCAGGCGAAAGGCCCGATTGGGCCGGTTTGTGCGACCGCGAAATATCGTTTTCCAAGGCTTGACCCGTCCGAGTCGCCCTTCTATATAGCCGCACCTTCATGGACAGGCCGTTTGCGCCAAAAAGCGCAAAAACGCTGCCGGGAAGCCAGTTTAAAGCGTTGAACCGCGCGACTCACACGAGTCCTCCGCGTGTCAGGGGCAGGCCAGGAATGGCTCGCGCGCCCCGTTTTGTTTTGCCGTTCACGCGGTCAAAGAGGAAGACGAATGCCGACGATCAATCAGTTGATCCGCAAGCCACGCGGCGAAAAGCCGAAGCGCAACAAGGTGCCGGCTCTGCAGGAATGTCCGCAGAAGCGCGCCGTATGCACGCGCGTCTATACGACGACGCCGAAGAAGCCGAACTCGGCGCTTCGCAAGGTGGCCAAGGTTCGTCTGACCAACGGGTTCGAGGCGCTGACCTACATCCCCGGCGAAGGCCATAACCTTCAGGAGCACAGCGTCGTGCTGATCCGCGGCGGCCGCGTGAAGGACCTTCCGGGCGTTCGCTATCACATCATTCGCGGCGTGCTCGACACGCAGGGCGTGAAGGACCGTAAAAAGCGCCGGTCCCTCTATGGCGCCAAGCGTCCGAAATAAGGAGAGCATCAGATGTCCCGTCGCCGCCGCGCCGATAAACGCGAGATCACTCCGGACGCCAAGTTCGGCGATCTCGTCCTCGCGAAGTTCATGAACAGCCTGATGTATGACGGCAAGAAGTCCGCCGCCGAAGGCATCATCTACGGCGCGTTCGATACGATTCAGCAGAAAATGAAGCAGGATCCGCTTCAGATTTTCCACGACGCGCTGAAGAACGTCAGCCCGGCGATCGAAGTGAAGTCGCGCCGCGTCGGTGGTGCCACCTATCAGGTTCCGATCGAAGTGCGCACCGATCGCGGCCGCGCGCTGGCGATCCGCTGGATCATCACGGCCGCGCGCGGACGCGGCGAGCCCACGATGATGGGCCGTCTCTCCGGCGAGCTGATGGATGCCGCAAGCAATCGCGGCTCCGCCGTGAAGAAGCGTGAAGACACGCACAAGATGGCCGACGCCAACCGCGCCTTCTCCCACTACCGCTGGTAACGCTTAAAGAAGTAAACGACGATGGCCCGTACGACCCCGCTCAACCAGTACCGCAATATCGGCATTGCCGCGCATATCGATGCCGGCAAGACGACGACGACCGAGCGCATTCTCTATTACACGGGCAAGAGCCATAAGATCGGCGAAGTACATGACGGCGCCGCCACCATGGATTTCATGGAGCAGGAGCAGGAGCGCGGCATCACGATCACGTCGGCTGCCACGACGTGCTACTGGAACGACCATCGCATCAACATCATCGACACGCCCGGGCACGTGGACTTCACGATCGAGGTGGAGCGTTCGATGCGCGTGCTCGACGGCGCGGTTGCCGTGTTCGACGCCGTCGCCGGTGTCGAGCCGCAGTCCGAGACCGTATGGCGCCAGGCCGACAAATATCACGTTCCGCGTATCTGCTTCGTGAATAAGATGGACCGCACCGGCGCCGATTTCGCGCGCTGTGTCACCATGATGATCGACCGCCTCGGCACGCGTCCGATGGTGATGACGTGGCCAATCGGAACGGAAGCCGAATTCCGCGGCATCGTCGACATCGTGAAGATGAAGGCGCTGATCTGGCACGACGAGCAACTCGGCGCGAAGTTCGATGAAGTCGAAATCCCTGCCGAATACGCCGATAAGGCAAAAGAGCTGCGTACTGCGCTGGTCGATATGGCCGTCGAGGAAGACGACGATCTGATGGCGGCCTATCTCGACGGCACGGAGCCGAGCGTGGCCGATCTCAAGCGCTGCATCCGCAAGGGCGCGATCGCGTTCCATTTCGTGCCGGTGATGTGCGGCTCGGCGTTCAAGAACAAGGGCGTGCAGCCTCTGCTCGACGCCGTCGTAGACTATCTGCCGTCGCCGCTCGACATTCCGCCGGTCAAGGGCATCGATCCGAAGGGCAATGAAGTCGAGCGTCCCGCGGACGATAAGGCGCCGTTTGCCGGTCTCGCGTTCAAGATCATGGACGATCCTTTCGTTGGCTCGATCACCTTTGTGCGCGTCTATTCCGGCACGATCACCTCGGGCACGGGCGTTCTCAACTCCGTCAAGGACAAGACCGAGCGTGTCGGCCGCATGCTTCTCATGCATGCGAACTCGCGCGAGGACGTGAAGGAAGCGAACGCCGGCGATATCGTCGCGCTTGCGGGCCTGAAATATTCCACGACAGGCGAAACGCTGTGCGATCCGAACAATCCGGTGATCCTGGAGAAGATGGAATTCCCCGATCCTGTCATCGAAGTCGCGATCGAACCCAAGACCAAGGCCGACCAGGAAAAGATGGGCATGGCGCTGGTGCGCCTTGCCCAGGAAGATCCATCGTTCCGCGTTTCCACCGATCAGGAATCCGGCCAGACGATCCTGAAGGGCATGGGCGAGCTCCATCTCGACATCAAGGTCGACATCCTTCGCCGCACCTACAAGGTCGATGCGACCGTCGGCGCGCCGCAGGTGGCCTATCGCGAAACGCTGTCGAAGCCGGTCACGGTCAAGTACACGCACAAGAAGCAGACCGGCGGCTCAGGCCAGTTCGCCGAAGTGACGATCGAGTTCGAGCCGCTCCAGCCGGGTGAAGGCTTCGTGTTCGAGAACGACGTCGTCGGCGGCGCGATCCCGAAGGAATTCATCCCCGCGGTCGAAAAGGGCCTGAAGGCGCAGAAGGAAAGCGGTCTGCTCGCCGGCTTTCCGGTCATCGACTTCAAGGCGAAGCTGACCGACGGCAAGTACCACGAAGTGGACTCGAACGCGCTGACCTTCGACATCGCGGCGCGCGCGGCGTTCCGCGAACTCGCATCTCGCGGCGCGGTCAAGCTTCTCGAGCCGATCATGAAGGTCGAGGTCGTGACGCCGGAGGATTTCCTCGGCGGCGTCATCGGCGATTTGAACTCGCGTCGCGGCCAGGTGCAGGGCACGGACAGCCGGGGCAACGCGCAGGTCGTGACCGCGATGGTTCCGCTCGCGAACATGTTCGGTTACATCAACACGCTGCGTTCGATGTCGCAGGGCCGCGCGCAGTATTCGATGGAATTCCATCACTACGAGCAGGTTCCGCAAGCGATCGCGGACGAAGTCAAAGCGAAGTACGCCTAACAACAACCGGCTTCAAGAAGATCAGTATACGGAGATAGATCATGGCGAAGGCAAAGTTTGAGCGGAACAAGCCGCACTGCAACATCGGGACGATCGGTCACGTCGATCACGGCAAGACGTCGCTGACGGCAGCGATCACGAAGATTCTTGCGGAGACGGGCGGAGCGACGTTCA